>Ga0307507_10001593_pt1 | contig 50221 bp, 10 predicted proteins | sample 7_EM_MG_FD_207223 | JGI IMG/M metagenome (GOLD analysis project Ga0307507, IMG submission 207223) | Populus trichocarpa ectomycorrhiza microbial communities from riparian zone in the Pacific Northwest, United States - 7_EM | ecosystem: Host-associated > Plants > Roots > Unclassified | place... | reverse complement strand
AGCGCCTACTTAAGACTGTAGAGAGCTTTAAGTAGTAGGCCTATACGGGCAACGCCGTCTTTTAGATACTAATAATATCCTTCTAGTAGCTAAATATAGATATTCTTATAGTTAAGCTTCCTATTAAAAAGGCCGTAATTATATCTAGGTGCTTATACTATAGATTATATATAGCTATTAGAGCTATTAGTAACTTAAATATACTAGGGCGAATAATACCTATAAATATATTGCCATAGTTAATTCCTAGGCGCTGCTTATTACCATATAATACTAGTGTTATTTTCTATCTAAATAGAATATTATTCTTATTAAATTTATATATAAAGACCTACTTAATAGGTAGAGCCTTGGCTCTAAGTAGAAGTTTAATAATCTTAAATAAGATATTTACTATTTAAAACTTCTATTTCTTATTTACTGCAGCCTTCTACTCCTTAAATATTAAATTTATAGCTTTCTTCTAGTTGTATGGCTTTAGAGGTAGTCTCTTAGTTATCCTTGTTTACTAAGGCTGTAATAAAGCACTTATAAATATATAGGCGAAGGCTAGGGTAAGGTAAGTGGCTTTTATAGCCAGCTCCTTCTTTCTAGTTCTATAGAGTATACTATAGTCAAGCCATAGCTTTAACTGCGTATAAGTGTTTACTATAGGTTTAGCCTCTATATCTAAGTACTTAGCTAGAGTCTGCTCTAGATCCTTCTAATAGATATCCCTTAGGGGAGTTGCTTCTTAATAGAAGTGTCCTTCTAGATTAGGTAGCTCTTGCTAGTTAAGGCCTACCTACTTGTTATTAGTAAGGAGAGGTTAATTAGGCTGCGTTGTGATATTATAATCGTTAAAGGCACCTCCTAACTAAGAGTTACCCCCTAACTGCGAGGCCTAAGAGACCTTATCTACCTTATATAGTGACTAAGAAGCCTTATTTCCTTCCTATAGTAACTAAGAAGTCTTGCTTCCTTTCTATAGTAACTAAGAGACCTCTAGTATAATGTCTTTAGTAGAAAGTTCCTTAAGTAGTACCTAGTAGATATTATTGTTGCCACATTCTTCTTTACTAATTAGTGTAGTAAGAAAGGTTTCTAATTTATTAAAGGTAATACTACTTAATCAAACAACTCTATTCTTATAAGGTAGATAGACTTAATATATATATAAACCTTTATAGCTAACCAATCGTCCTTTCTAAACTTTTGCAATAAACGTATTACCGCATTGCCACCAAGGGTCTTTTTTATTAATAAGGACGTAGGTAGGACAGCTATAGATCTTCTAGTTAGCGTATATAATTATAAAATTAGTGTTACCTAGGGTAAAAGCTATTGCTTAAGCAGGCGGAGCTTAGTCCTTATTAACTAATATAGGTAATATATTAAGCCCATATATAACTACCTTGGCGATTTTAGGCTAGAGCTTTAGTAGTAATTAAGTCTTAATTAATATTACCCTAACCCTTTCTTTAACCAGAGAGTTAGCCTTCTCTACTATTTTATTTTAGTATATGGTGTACGGGGTAAAGACCTTAGTAAGTATACCTTTATTCTTAAAGAAATTAATTAAGTTCTTACTAAACTACTTAGCAGCTCTATCTAATTGGAAGCAACCAATTGTTATCCCTATTTAAGTCTTAATTATATAGATAAACTGCTTTAAGGTAGAGGCCACGGAGCCTCTATTTAATATATAGTAGATCCATCTAAAGCGTATTTAGTTATTAGTAAATAATGCCTAGTAGTTCTTACCGTGGAGACCTTTATATTTTAATGGCCTAACTATATTAATATGCACCTTTTTAAATATGCAATTGCTGCGTTATTAAGGGCGTCTTAATATTTGCTTTTTGGCCTTTCCAAGGTGACAGTCCTTATAGTAAAATGGCTTATTCTTAATAACTATAATTTCCTTTATGCTTCTATTGAGGAGACATATCTAGGTAAGAGGAAGGTATTATAATTTTTTATACTAAGTCTTTATAGTAGCTTTAGTAAGTACGTCTTTCTTATAGAGGCGTAATTGTGCAGTAGCTAGAGCTATTATAAAGGGAACCTCCGTAGGGTTATCTACTAGTATAAACAAATCAAGTCCGTTAATATATAGGATATAGGCTATTTGTGCCCAATCTTTAATAAAGTTAATTATATTATGGAGACTGTTAAAAAAGGCGCCCTTACCTTGCATAATACTAAGCGAGACAACATTTATAAAGAAGTTAGGATAATAATATACGTTAGTAAATATAATAGTATAGGCTAAGTAATTAGTCTAGGTAACTATAAGCTTAACTAATCTAACGCTAATAGCCTCTATTAAGCCTCCTCCTATCTAGATTTAGAAACGCTTAATTTTTTTATACTATATAAACTTCCTAATATTGTTGCTTATGTAAATATTTAAGCAACTGTTAGCTATCCAGGCGTCCTTAATATTTATTTTTAAAGCTATAGCTACTAGCATAATAACCTGCATAGTAAAGATTAATCAAATTGCTAAATTGGTAGCTTAAGAGGGGTAATTAGGTATCCCCTTAGAGGCTGCTTTATTATCTAAGCGTAGAGGCCATTTCTATTTAGGTCTCCACTATTTAGGTCTTAAATAGGCGTGCTTTATCTAATAGCCTTTCTTACTACCTAAATAACCTAGCTTGCACTATCTATACTTATTTAAAGCATTCTTGGTAAGGCCTTAATTTCCTAATAAGACACTATAGCTAGCTTTACCTTTGCCTTAACTATTACCGCGACTATAGCCATTAATATATCCCTGGCATAAATTATCTGGTGTTTAATTAAATAAGGCGAAGCTCTCAGCCAAGTCCTTCCACTAAGCCTTATTAGTAAGGTTAGCAATTAATTAAAGTAGTAAAATTATATATCTATTGCGGGTCTTGTTATGTTAGATCTAAGCCTATATAGGAAAGTGTTTATCAACAGCGTTAATAAATTGGTAGTCAACAATCTTATTATTTAGGGTAAGCTTTACCTACTTAACTCCTTAAACCGATTCTTAGCAACGGCTTAAAAAAGTAATAATTATTTAGTCTAATTAAAAGCAGAGCTTAATAAAAGTCTCCTATATGTTAGCCTTATGGATTAAGCTATAGGCCTTAAATAATTGCTTAAGGTGTTTAATGTAGTCCTTTACTATCTGTGACGGTGCTAGAGCGCGTTACCTGCTACATTGCCGTTTCCAGGGCAATTCGCCACATTTCTGGGCAATCTATTAGCACTACTTATAGAGCTAACCAATTAGGATTTTCCATGCCCGGTATAGAAAATCGCCATTAGCTCGCTTGTTACTAGCGCCTTAGCGACCCCTTATATCTTATTAGTCTCCGATAGTCTTCTTCTCCTTCTTCTCCTTAGCTTAGTATTTTTATATAGTAGTAATCTACAAGCTTTGGTTTAGAAGCATTTATACAAGCTTGTTATATTATACTAAGCTCTCCCTATATTACCTGGGAAGGCCTTAATAATATCCTACTTTAAAAAAAGACCTTTATCTACAACGACACGTCGACGCGTTATACTTAGACACTAAAAAAACTCATACTACTACTTCTGGGAAGGCCTTAATAATATCCCACTTTTATAGAACAGACTGTACTTAACCTACACCCTAGAATTAAAACTAAATTATATAATTCTAATAATGGCACCTAAAGCGAGCTTATTTAAAAGACCTGCCTCTACCTAAAAGAAACCCGAAATCTAGTTAGGATTAGAAATTAAAGACAATAACGACATTATAGATATACACGAGCAGATTTATGCCCTTGCAGCCAATTAGAAGGTTAATTATCTTCAAGCCTAAAGTATATAAGAGACTCTAAAGGAGATCCTAGAAAGCCTTACTACCTTATAAAATAGTCCAGCCTCCCCTTTATAAAGCCTTAGTTAACCTATTCGCTTAGCCGAATATAATATACCAGAGAGTACGGACATAATAATAAAGTAATTAAAGTCCGTTAAGCTCCCTAACCCTTAACCACTATCTAACGGAATAGATCCTATATTTAAAAATTAGAGGATTTAAGTACAAGGAAAGCTCCATATTAACCATAACTATTTCCTCTCTAATGAAGCTAAAATGCTCTACCTCTTTAGTTAAACTATTAGGGATACCTACCAACAACTCTAGGCTAAGTTTAAGGACGAGTTACCTGTTTAGTTTATATTTATTAATAAGATAATATAGCATCTAGCTACTATCTATATTAATTTAAATAAAGTACAGGATGCCTATTATAACTATAACCGCCTAATAATAAATTTAAACTAATCCTTTGCTAAGTTCTAGACCTAATTCTTACACCTAGCAGGCGAAGGCCAGGTTCCCCCTAGAAACTACCATTTAGACCTATATAATAAGCTAATAGTCTAACTATAAGAGAAGATCGCGATAGCCTTAGACTACCTACTAACCTACTAAAGACTCGCAGTCTAATATTTGTTGCTAGATTTAGAACTAAAACGAATTAATACTCGTTTTAATTAACTAAAGTAGTTATATAGCAACCGGAATCTATTCGCCACACTAACGGGAGCTGGTATTAGAAGATAAACTATAACCGCCCTTATACTAAAAGCGGTTATAACTACCTACCTATAGGCCTCGCCCGACTTACCACGTACTACGCCTTTAGTTAATGCTTATTGTAATACCCTAATTAACCCTGCTATAGTTACGTGCTTTAATTACGGAAAGAATAGTTACTTTACTACATCCTGCCCAGAGCTAAAGGATACGGGTAATATTAAGGAAATAGAGAAAGAAGAAACGTCTAATAAGCTAAAAAAAAAGAACCCTAGGGAAAAACTCCTCCCTAGAGTATTCTATTACTCTTAAAGAGATTAATCTAAGTCAGCTAATAGGTGGAAAATACTTTATGGTTCTATATATAGTATCTTAAAATGGATATAAAGTTAATACAAATGCCCTTTTTAACACTAGAGCAAATAGCTTTACCTTTATAAACACTACTTATGCAAATAATATTACTAAGTTTTTAAATGTAAATACTACCTGATTAGAGAAGCCTATTTAAGTAAAAGGCTATAACGGCTAAGCTAATAAGCCGGTTACCTATATCTTAAAGCTATATATTACTATTAATAGATAACGCTAGTTTAGTATCCCCTTCTATATCCTAGACCTAGGGTCCTATAACATAATCCTTAGCCGAAAATGGATATCCTACTTTAACATTTGGTTAAATGTGCGATAAAGATAGTTTGTCTGGCCAGAGAATAGACCGAAATTACCCTTCTTTATTACAGAAATTCGGACTAACCGCAAGATATTAGCCGTAAAGGCTAACTCTATTTATTAACGGGATATTAGAGACCGCGACCTAGCTTTTACCTAAAAAGATGCCCGCTATAAGGCCGATAGAAATTCCATACCAACAATAATACTCCCCCGAAGTACTGCAGTTAAGAAGGACTCTACTTATAGAAGTAGAACGGACAGTAATATAAACGACTTCCTAATTGCGGAGATCCGGCCAATGTAAAAGAGGACGTACTAACAAGATATAAAAGACAACCTTTAAAAGATGCAGTAAGAGCTAAAAGGAGTAAGGATAACGCTAATATACTAAAAGCCCCTAAGGCCACGGACACTCCTACTACTATACAATACTCCTATAGTAGATATCGCGGTAATTAGTGCTATAGGTTTTCACTTTAATATATATTAGAAGGATAATAAAGTTTTTATAACTAGCTTATATAAAATTAACTAGATTATTAACGAGAAGGAAAAGGGGCTAGTAGAGAAAACTAATAAAGAACTAGTTAAGCGCCTTCTCCCTACTTACCTCTTAAACCATAGAGACGCGTTCTTAAAAGCAGCTTTAGATATACTACCCCCTTACCAAACCTACGATTATAAGGTTTAGTTAGAGGCCGATAACTCTCTAGGCTATAGCCCCCTTTACAAGCAAACTGTAAAAGAACTAAAAGCTATAAAACAGTACTTAATCAACAACCTCTATAAAGGGTTTATTAAACTAAGTTAGGCCCCTTTTACTTCCCCTATTTTATTTATAAAGAAACCTAATAAAGGCCTCCGCTTTTGTATTAACTATTAGAAACTAAACGCTATTATTTAAAAAGATTATTACCCTCTCCCCCTAATTAATAAGACTTTTGCACATTTAAGTTTAGCTAAGATCTTTATAAAGCTTAACGTCCGCTAAACTTTCCACTAAATTAAAATAAACCCTATATTAGAGGATCTAATGACGTTCTATATCCGCTACGGTTGTTATAAATATAAAGTCCTTTCTTTTAGACTAATAAATAGGCTAGCCATATACCAACGATATATAAATAATGTTCTTTTTAACTACCTTAATGAATTCTGCACGACATACCTAGACAATATTCTTATATACTTAGATAATAAACTTAAGCACTAAATTCACGTTAAAAAGGTCCTAGAGAGGCTGCGGAATATAGGCCTATAAGTTAATATTAAGAAATGCGAATTTGGAGTAAAACGAATAAAGTACCTTAGGTATATTATTAGCATAAAAGGAATTAAAGTTAATCCTAAGAAGGTTAAGGCAATATATAACTAGAAACCCCCTTATACTATAAAAGGTATCTAGTCCTTTCTAGGCTTCTGTACTTCTACTATTAGTTTATCTATAACTATAGGGTTATAGTTAAGCCTTTTATATAACTAACTAAGAACAATACGCCCTTTATTTTTAATAATAATTATATAGAAGCTTTTAAGGAGTTAAAGGACCGACTTACCTCCTCCTTAGTTCTCTATTACTATAACCCAGACCTTAAATTAATGCTAGAAACAGATGCCTCTAATAGAGTAGTAGTGGGGGTTCTTTTACCGTTATACCTAGATAGTAAGTGGTATCCTATTGCGTTTTTCTTAAAGATAATAGCTTTAGCTAAGTATAACTACAAGGTATATAATAAGGAAATGCTAGCTATTATATAATTATTATCCTAGTAGCGCGCAGAGTGTTACGGACGCTTTAAGTACGATGTTATAACTACTTAGAGAGGAGTTGGAAGAAGCTAGTTGGTTAATAAGGGCACGGTCTAGGATAGAGCCGGTGGAACCATATGACGAGGAATGGTAACTAAGTCACGTGGCCTGCACGTAGCGAATATAGCAAATATAGTAAACGTACTTACGTACACTACGTACACTACGTACCTTACGTAGCGAAGGGATTTCTTAGGCATACGGTTGTGTATTTAAAGGACCACAGTCCCTATCCAGATAGTTCTCTCTTTATAGTAAATCTTAGAATATAATTAGAGTTAATCTGTTAGGCAACCACTCTACTAGTAATTATTATATTATTAACCTTGATTATACCTATATACCTAGCCTATTAACAAGTCCACTGTAGTACCTACTACAAGGCTCCATTACACATTTACTACTAAGGTTACAGTATTAAACCAGGAAGGTTGAATAATATGCTACTAAAAGCACCAGTTACAACGCCATCTATGGCAGCTATGACCTAGGGTTAGGAGGAGACACTAGTATAAGGGATATAGATTCGCAGCTAGTTATAACAGGTTAGTTATAAAAAATGGTTAATTAATTAATAGACAATAATAGGATACTTAAGGATTGTATTAATGGCATTGGAGCAGCCAAGGTTAAGCTACTATTAATTAAACAATTCTTAAGAGAAAGGTTAAAACTTAAAGGATTCCTTATATAAATACACTTTAAGGTTATATAGGAGGGGGCAAAGTTAGTAATATCTATAGACTAAGTGGCGTACGTAGGATTGTTCTTAATAGGAAGAGCACTTAAGTAGTTTAAATCTTACCTTACTAAAATATAGACAAACAGAATATTAACTGCTAATTAGGAAGTATAGTATATATTTACTAACTAAAACGGGTTCGCGGAAAGATTAACACAGATATTTAGCAATCTAGAGGCATTAACCACTACAGAACGGAAACTTCAGAACTTAGTATAACGCACTTTAGTAATTAAGTATATAATATAGTTTCAGACACTTACAATATAGGTTAAGTGGAATAATAAAGCGCTTATAGCACAGTATAAGTAAGGACTTAAGGCTAAAGTCTAGGACACAATTATCCTAATAGAAGATGTGGATACTCTAAGGGAGTTAATAGATTAAGCAATAAAGATTAATAATAGGATCTATTAAAGGAAACAAGCCAAGAAAGGGCAAGATAAAGTTCTATAGTTGTATAAGGCGCAGAGTACGCAATAATAGACATAGAGTTAAAAACTATGGAATGGTATAGAGCTAATAGACCTAAGCGGTACCAAAGAATCCAAGAGATAGATAAAGAAACTATAGAAACCTAAAGGTTAAGAATTAAGTAATTATAGGACTAAGGAGTAGAGGCTAAACTAGAAATCTTAGCAGTAGAAAACATTTAGGCGGACTCTATAGCAAGAAAAATGGTTTAAAAATAGAGTTTATATAAATTATAAAAAGAAAGGTTATTTTGCTAGAGACTATAAAGGTAGTTAAAGTAACTATGCAGTAAAAGGCACTAGGTTATTAGAGTATAATAATACAGATATAAGTATATTGCATAGGACTAAAGAGTATTTAATTAAGCACTTCGCATTTTATTATAATAACATATACTAAATTTATAAGGACGCTAAGTATAGCGTAAGCTGTTAGCTATAAGAGCTAGAGTTAAGAGGACTTAAGGGAACTAGAGAGTTAGATAAAGTATAAAATTAACTCTATAAGCTAGATTAAGATATTATAGCAACATATAGACAAAGATTAGCAACAATAATAATGGAGTTAGAGTACTTATTAATTAATAGCAATAAGGAAGAAAAAGAGGCTAGCTAGGAGCACTTAAACCTTAATAACGTAATAAAAGTAGAGACCGAGACCTCTATAGAATAAGGATTAGTAACAGGTATTATAATACCATTAGATATAACATCCATTGCTTTATAAGACGGAAGGAGTAATATCTAAAGATAATTAAGCAAGTAGGCAACTACTAGTGCTAGCTTACCACTTATAAAAGGCAAAAGGCTATAGGCTTAAGATTCTTATAAAAGGATAAAAAATACTTAAGATTCTTAAGACAGGATAAGATATACCTAAGATTTACAAAATATAATAAGGAAGGCTTAAGCACCTATAATAGATAAAAACCAGTGGAAAAGAGTAATAGCTTAATTTAAAGATAAATAAATAAGTATAGGATGTAAGTTTAAGAACTATAAGTTCGGGGAATAAGTAAGGACGTCTATTCTAGGTAAACGCAGTATTCAGCCTAAAGATTAAAAAGTTAATATAAAGATTAAGAAGTAAGATAACTTTAAGGATCTAGCTATAAGACGCAGAAAATAAGAAACTATAGATAAGTTTAGAGCAAGAATTATTGTATAGCAAGAGCAAAAGCTAGATAAAAGGTCTATAGTAGGTTATATAAGGGACAGAGCACCTATATAAAGAGTTACTAATAGGCCTAAAGTAGGACGCCTAGAGTAAAATAGTTAAATAAACTAGAACAAGAAGAGAATCTAGGGATTTTAACCAGGTTTAAAGAAAGACATACCAAAGGATGTCATAATGCAGTAATAACAAGGTACTTTCTAATAGATAGACCATATACACTAAACCAGTTATATAGAAAGTAGTATAGGCAACAATATAGCGATAAATGGGAAGATTTTTATATATAGCTAAACAAAAAGGTTATCTAAGACTAACCCATTACAAAAAAACGCATAAGTTATATTAAAGGAGTATTAATTATAACGTTAAGGAACCCAGAAGAAGGATCCAAAGACTAGAGAAGTAAGTAATAAATCTTAGTACCCGCAACGGAAATACCAGTAGTTAGGTTAATATAGTATAGGTTTAAACTTAAGGAAAAGACAAGCTAAGAGTTAACCTAAAGCACCTAGCACATTATATACTATTATAGATAGCTTATATAGATAACACGTATAATATATATAGAGCACCTAAGGATAAGAACTAAAAATACCTAATAAGAATATATTAGGCACTAGAAGAAAAGTGGTTTAGAGATGCTAAGTATATATATAAATAGCACCTAGTAGCAGTACAGAGTTAGGGAGACCTAATACTTTAACTAGGAAGATTCCTTATAGAAAAATGCCTAAATAGAAGACAGTGGTGGAATTATTTAGAGAACACTTATCTATAGTATATAGAGGGAAAAAAAAGAACTAAGTATTAGCCTAAGGAGGACTAAGTATAAATAAGATCTAGTAGCCAATAGTTAGAAAAAGGGGAGGCCTACAGGACTAGAGGGAACTAGTAGTAGAGCTTTAGACCCTTAAGGGAATTTAAAGTTAATACCTAAATTTATAAATTAAATAGCAAGATTAACAGTTTAAAGTACTAATAGATAGTAGAGTAATAAGGAACTATATATCACTAGCAGCAATAGAAAGGATAGAGTTACTATATAGACAAAAAGAACACCTATATCCACTTATAATAATTTTAGGAGATTAGATAGCCTATAGAGGAGGCATTATTAATTTTAAAATAGGACCTATTTAGTTAACTATTAAAGGAAGACAGGTTAAAATATCTTTTAATATCCTACTATTAGGGAAGGATAAGGTAATATTAGGAATACCTTAGTTATAGGAATATAATCTAAAAATAGATTGGGTTATAGGTTAGGTTAATATTAGAGATATATAATAACGTAAAATATAATAGCAAACCAAGTTAGTATAGTACTAAGTTGGAGCGATATATAAAAAGACTAAGTAAGGCTTAAGTTATATACTAAAGAGATACTATAAGTATGGTAAAAAGTTATAGTTACTAGAAAGTAAAAAGCTATTAGAGTATATAGTATAGGACTATAAGATAGAGTTAAAACTAGAAACAAGTCTAAAGTTCTTTCTAATCTATAAGCTTACTAAAACTAAGTTAGTAGCGCTTAAGGAGTTTATCCAGGAGAACTTATAAAAGGGATATATTAGACCATTATAGTTATTAGTAGGATATCTAGTATTGTTTATCTTAAAGAAAAATAGAAAACTTAGGATATATATAAACTATAGATAGTTAAATAGCATTACTAGGAAAGATAAATATCCTTTACCCTTAATTAGTGAAATCTAGGACAGGATAGGCAATGCGCAAATCTTTATAAAGATATATCTAAAATGGGCGTACCATTAGATTAGAATTAAGAAAGGCAATAAATAGAAGGCAGCCTTTAGGTTAAAAAAAGGACTATTTAAACAATTAGTTATATAGTTTAGGCTTATAAACGCACTAGCAACGTTCTAGAAGCAAATTAACAATATATTAGGAGAATACCTAGATAAGTTTATTATAGCATACCTTAATAATATTATCATCTACTTAATAAGTAAGGAAGAACATAGAGAATATATTAAGTGGGTTTTAAAGAGACTATAGGAAGAACAGATACTAGTAGTAATTAAAAAATATAAGTTCTTTATAAGAAAGACCGATTTTATAGAATTTATTATTAAACTAGGAAAGATTAGTATAGACCCAAAGAAAGTTAAAGCTATAGTAAATTGGTAAGAACTAGAGAATATTATATAGTTAAGATTGTTTCTAGGGTTTTATAATTACTATAGGAGGTTTATAGTATAATAGTTAAAGAGTATTAAGCCGTTTATAAGGCTAATAAAGAAAGAGGAACTATAGGTTTATATAGAAGAGTAAAGAAAACTGTTTAAAGAACTAAAAGAGATGTTTACCTAGGAACCAATCCTTAAGATCTACTAACTAGGGTTAGAAATAGTTATTAAGATAGATATATTAGACTTTGCACTAGGAGCATATTTACTATAGAAGTATTCAGATACATAGCATCTAGTAGTATACTATAGTTAAAAGATAACACTACTAGAACTAAACTATAACATTTATAATAAGAAGTTGTTAGGTATAGTTATAGCACTTAAGGAATAGAGAGTATTCTTGCAAGACATAAAAAAACCATTTATAGTTAAAATGGACTATAAGAATCTTATAGGATTCCTAATAATAAAGGAGCTAAATAGAAAATAAGTTAAATAGGCGGAAATGCTTACAGAATATTATTTTAAAATTTAGTATACTAAGGGTACTAAAAATACAAGAGTAGATATACTTAGTAGGAAGGTAGAGTTATAAAATAACAAGAAGCCATTAGGGGCTTTACTATAAAAGGATTAAGATAGATTAATTGTCACAGTACGTACGGAGGGTCAAGGTACGAGGTGACTGTATAACATTGACAAGCAATGTCGTGTGAGGATCTATGTACAGGAGACGAGGCAGGTATATATACGTGTTACTCAGGGGTCAGGTCCGTGCTCATACATACGCGTAGCCATAACAACGCGTCAGGTCAGTGCCGTGACAGTATATCCCCCTTTCTAAGGCGAGCTCCTATAAGCCAAGTAACGGCAGTAAAAACATAGAAGTAAAAAAAAAAAACAGACACATATATCCTCGTCCTTTTAGTCCTTAAGGGTCTTCGTCCTTCTAGCCCTTAGACCTCCTATATATCTACTACATCCCTCTCCACTAGCACTCATCTTGAGCGCTAAACGTAATATAAAGCTAAGGCGAAGGAGCGAAACCAACGTAGAAAACAACGGAGAATTTTTTGTTATAGGTTTAACCACAGGGCATAGGGCGGATATTAACACTCAAAAGGCTCGGAGTACGGAGATCGAGGTTAAGGCGTAGATTCTTATTACGGTAAACTTAAAGTATATCATTATTAAAGACAAAGACGGAGAGACGGAGATAGGGACAAGATCAGTAACCTATAGTCTTACACTATAATCAAGACACGAGGAACATAGCCCGCAGGGTATACTCCCTACAGCCAGCCTAGGAAACTCGGACGTAAAGCAATAGCTAGGAACAGACTCGGAGACAAAAAAGAGATCGGTAACCCATAGTCTTACACTATAATTAAGGCACAAGAAATATAGCCCACAGGGTATCTCCCTGCAGCCGGCTTAGAAACTCGGGACGTAAAGTAGTAGCATGGCTAGAAACAGACTCGGAGGATACTATAGTTAAAATATAAGAAACATAGCCCGCAGGGTATTTCCCTACAGCTGGCTTGGAAACTTGGAACATATAAATATAGGGAGGAGGATATTGGCTCAGGAACTTAAATAGATTTAACAGAGATTTTACTGGGTTAGTGTTAACGTGAAACAAGGGTAAGAATCCCGCCCAGGGTAGGGTCGTAGCTTTAGAACGTAGCTTTAGAACAGTAGAAACGAAGCCCTACTAGGGGCGTAGGTGATGACACGACATACTATCACAGTATGTGCGGAGGGTCAAGGTACGAGGTGACTGTATAACATTAACAAATGATGTCGTGTGAGGATCTATATACAGGAGACGAGGTAAGTATATATACATGTTGCTTAGGGGTCAGGTCCGTGCTCATGCATACGCGTAGCCATAACAACGCGTCAGGTCAGTGCCGTGACATTAATTAAGTATAATTATCTAAAGATCGTAGTAACTAAAGAGAGTCAGGTCTATAAATTACTAGAGAGTAATTAGGTATAGAAGATTTAAGATATATAGGCAAAGGATTTAGATATAGAATAGTATAAGAATAGAGAAGCAACTTATATTCCAAGGTCTATTATAAAAGAGTTTATTAAGTTATTTTATAAAGGACTAATATAAGGATATAGTAGAGCTATAGGCTTAGTGTTAAGACTTTAAGAGGAGTATATTATTTAAGGAATCTAGGGACTAGCAAGATAAGTTATAAAGAAATATCTAAATTGCTAAAGAAATAAACTAATAAGGTATAAGCTATATAGAGAGCTATAACCTATTAAAATACTAGGAAGACTATAGGAAGTTATATTATAGGACTTTATTATAAAGTTACTAAAGTTAAGAGATCCTATTACAGGACAAGATTATAACGCGATTTTAGTAATAGTAGATAAGCTTATAAAGTAGGGGTACTTTATAGCATATATAGAAGAGATATTAGCAGAAGATATTACTAGAATCTATATTAAGGAAGTATTTATAAGACACAGAGCACTAGATAAAGTTATATTAAATAGAGATCTAAGATTTATAGCAGCATTCTAGGAGGTATTCTTAGCGGAATAAGGAGTTTACATAGTAACCTTAATAGCGTATTATCTACAGACAGATAAATAAATAGAATAATTAAACTAGACATTGGAGTAGTATCTAAAGCATTATATCAATTACGCACAGAATAATTAGGTATTATTATTACCAGTTATATAATTTATATATAATACAACACCACAGAAAGGAATGGAAATATTACTATTTAAGGTAAATTATAGATATAAGCTAAGATTATTATTATCACCATATTAAGTAAAGAAAATAAGTAGCATAGCTAAAGAAAGAATAGAGACATTAATAAATCTTTATATAGACCTTAAAGAAATAGCTAAGATAGTATAACAGAGAATAAAAAAGTACTATAACGCTAAGAGATCTAAGGGACCAGATCTTAAGGAGGGAGATAAAGTGTAGCTACTATATAAAAATTTTAAGAGTTAACAACTAAGTAAGAAGTTGAACTATATTAGACTAGGACCTTTTAAAATTATAAAGAGAATTTTATTAGTTATATATAAGTGTCACGGAGTAAGCACAAGCGATGATAATATATAGCGAAGTAGATATTATTAAGCTATGTATATAAACTGTGTAATGAAGTCAAGACATTGTGTAAGGAAAGGAAAGTAGGAAATAGGGGAAAAAGGGTATATAACATTCGCTTAGTTGCTAGGTTAACGGGTACTGTGCTACACACGGGCAGGGTAGAGCTTAGGTGGAGGTAACTCATATAAAGTAAAGCTCCCAGATTTAATTAAGGTCTACCCTGTTTTTTTACTAGATAAGCTATAAAAAGCTATAAATAACCCATTACCTAAATAAAAGAATAAACCGCCCCTACTAATTTAAGTTAATGGCGATAGTGAATAAGAAATTAAAGAAATACTAGCCTATAAACTTATAAGGGGAACACTAAAGTACCGCGTAAGTTGGAAAGGATATAATCCAGATCCTACCTAGTACCCTACATAGAATTTTATAGGTAGTCCCCATAAGTTATAAGAGTTCTATAGCTATTACCCTAACAAACCTAAACCGCCAAGGTACTTAGATAAGTAGATGGAATACTAGCATAGTAAGGATAATAGGTTGCCTATAGAGCATAAAGATAAAAACGCCCCATAGAGGTAATATAGATATACAAAGCCTAAGGGCAGGTTTTTTCGGAAGGGGGGGGGGGGGGTAATGTTACAGTACTGGCATATTGCCGTAGATTGCCGTTACGTAACCAAAGAATTGTACATAACTTTAAGCAGTGCTTCCATTCTTCCCCTTTTCTTTCTCTAGCTTTAAATCCTCGTTTATAGACAATACAATTGTATAGGCTTGCGCGACCCTCTTGCCGTGCTTATACCTCAATTAACTAAGTCGCTAACACCAGGTAGGCTAAAATACTCTCCTAATTCTTCTTTATAATTATATACCGCCCTAATAGGCAAAATTCTAAAGCTAATACCTTTACTTAAAGAAAACAGGATATAGAACCATAGGATAAGCTAAAGGCTTAGTACTTAACACATGCCCTCTTCCGTCCTAAATAGCTTAACCTATATATCCTTAAGAAACTAAGCTCTAAATAGAATAAGCTAGCGCCTATAAAAGGAGAGATCCTAAATAAACTAATAGGACTAATTAACCATATTCTAATTATAAACCACATAGCTAAATTCCTAAAAGCCCTCTATAACTAAGCTATAGAAGGTAACCCTAATTTAGAAGTAGAAGACGGACTACTCTTATATTAAGAACGGCTTATAGTTCTAAACGTTAACAACCTATAAATAGAGCTAATCCATAAAGCCCACTATTAAGTCTTTATGGTGTACCCTAGTTAAGATAAGACCTACTAACTACTAGCGCCTTATTACTACTAATAAGGACTCCTATCTAACATAAAATAATTTATTAGAAATTGTTATACTTATAAATAGGTAGATGCTCCTAGGGATTAAACCCCTAAATAGTTATAACTACTGCCAGTTCCTAAACGCCCTTAGTAGTATATTATAATAGACTTTAAATCATTTCTAAAGGATAAATATAACTATAATATGGTCTTTATAGTAGTTAACTAACTAAGTAAGCAAGCTATTTTTCCTCCCCTACTTTAAAACTACAACTGTAAAAGATATAGCCCGTATATATATTAACAATATTTACTAAATCTATAGCGCTCCTAAGTTAATTATCTCTAACTATAGATCCTAATTTATATTAGACTTTTAAAACAAATTCTGCTGTATTTTTAGGATTAAGATTAAGCTCTCTACTGCGTTTTACCCTTAAACTAATGGCTAAACTAAAATTATAAACTAATACCTTAACCAGCGACTTCGCCCCTTTATTAATTACTACTAGGATAACTAGTTGGAACTACTACCTATAATAGACTACGCATAGCTTATGCTTCCTTATAATAGTATAGGAATGTTACCATTTAAGTTACTCTGTAGATATAAGCTAAAAACATCCTTTAATTGGGATAGACCTATAGGACCTATAACGGCCCGCAAACGCCTTAGCTATAAAGAGGCCTAGATATTTACTAGGAAAATATATAAAGCCTAAAAGGCTGCTTAAGTAATTATAAAAAAGGTATAAAAGAAGAAAGAAGCTAATATAAACTAATATTATTATAAGGTAGACTTCTATATAGGAGATAAAGTATAGGCATTAATAAAGAACTAAAAGACCTAAAGGCTAAGCTGTTATGGTACTGGCAAATTGCCATCAGATTGCCGCAACTTGCCATTATATAACTAGAGGATTGTATATAGTTTTAAGCGGTACTTCCATTCTTCCCCTTTTCTTTCTCTAGCTTTAGATCCTTATTTATAGACAATCCAATTATACAGGCTTGCGCGACCCTCTTGCTATGCTTATATCTTAATTAACTAAGTTGCTAACATTATCCAAAGCTTATTACTACTCTTCTTTCCTAAAAAGGAACTTAAATATATCTATAAGGCCATAAATAGGATAAGGACATAGAATAGGACCCTAAGGATATTAATAGGACTATAAGGATAGGACAGACCCCTAAGAACTAAAAGAATATAAATAGAACGCGAAACCTAAGAATAGGATATATATAGACCAGAACTCCTAGGAAATAAATAAATACCAGAAATTACCTAAAACCCCTACTACTATACTAAGAAATATAGTAGCTAGTAAAGCCGCTATAGGACCCGCAAATACCTCTAATAGTAAAATAGTTGCCGTTTTAACCCCCTAGGAAAAGCTTGCAGTAGCTAATACTAAAATTAAACGGCTTTAAGAGCTGCTTAAAACTAAAGATACCCCTACACCTAAAAAGGAGTCTTTAGATACCTAGAGACTTACTATAGTCCTTAAGGCCCTAGCCTAACGTACAGTATTAGTATTATTACGGTCTATAAAGGTTATAGACCCCCTATTGCTTACAGACAAAACTAACCCTATATTTAATAATTAGAAGCTTTAACTATAAAATAAGCTTAAAGTTAATATAGACCACTTCCCTAGTACTTAAGCTAAAATAGCCTATGTCTTTAGCCGTACTAGTAGGGATATATAGATTTATCTATGTCTATAATATGCCTAGGACTTAACAGACCCCTTCCTCTTTAAAAAAGAGATAATTAACTACCTATCTTCTATTTATAAGGACCCCTTTAAGATATAAAATACCTGCCTTAACTATAAAGCCCTTAATATAAAAATAATAAAGACCTTCTTAGTCTTCTAGACCCGCTTTCTATACCTAGCTAAATAGGCTTAAATCCCTTAGGAAGATTTAATACTAAACCTCTTTAATAAGCATACCCTAGACCTATAGCGCACTATACTACTAGCTTATACTACTATATAGACGCTAAAGGAACTTATAAACTAGTGCCTAGCTATTAACTAGGGCCTCTGCTAAATTAAGGTATATATGTAAGGCTATTGCCCAGGTGTACGGTAGGGAGCAGGCAAGCCGAGCATGAGTCACAAGGAGAATCGATGGAAGAGGACGATATGGTAAAGAGTAGGTATGGCAATACCCTAGTACTGAGACGAACCGATGAGGGAGGAAGGGTTGCAAGCCCGAGGAGCTTATAAGGAGGTGCCAAGGGCTAGCCGAAGGCTAGCCTTGTCAGCCCCTAAGAGCTCCCGTGCGCGCACCCGAGTAAGGGGCAAAAAGTACCTTTATAATATACTAAGCGGTATAAGACTAGAAGCTCTGCTAACTAGAATATAAGTATTATAAAAATAGGCCATAGCGCCCTAGTAAGATCTATAACCCCTATAGTACTAACTATACCACCTATAATTAACCTAGCGGCTAGCTATATAGCTAGCCCCACTATAGGTCTGGCGAATACTTAACCTATATATAGTAACCCCTATAGATAGGCCCTTAGTAATTAAGGAGCCTACTTTTTATATAGCTAGAAAGACCACTTTATAAAAGACTGCTTAATAGTAGTAAAGATAAATAAGGTCCTATTAATTTAGGAGGATAGTATAGAGTTAGAAAAAGAGGAACCCTAGTGTAAAACTCCTCTCTAGGGTTAAAAGGAATTAATATGTTATATATTAATCTGGGTTAGCTAGTTAGTAAAAAAAGCTATACTATCCCTTATACTTTATTTTATAATAGATATTAAGTTTTAACCTCTACTTTAGCTAACTCTAGAGTAAATGCCTTTACCTTAATAGATATATAATATACTATAAAGCTAGCTAACTTTTTAAATATACCCCTTAAGAAACCACCTAAACTAATTCCTATTTATAGGTATAATAGATAGATAGGACTACCCATTATAACTATCTTATAGATTTACCTCCGTGTTAACGGATAAAGGCAGTATAATATCCCCTTTCTTATTATGGACCTAGGAAGCCACAATATAATCTTAAAAAAAAATGGCTAGCCTATTTAGGCTTATAGCTTAATATATAAAGTAAATGGCTTATCTAGCCTAAAACCCTACCCCTAATACTTTCTTTTATAAAGGAAATTAGTATTATAATAGAAAATCTTATACGGCTATAGATAGACACCATTTACTAGGCTAATGCTATATATAGGGACTAGGCCTTTAAGAAAGATATATAGCTTAATTCGCAACGAGTCTATATATTATACCGCCCCTAGACTACTAAATGTTATATTACTAGCACTAGAAACCTAGGAAGTTAGTAATAAACTAGCTAGCTTAGGCCCTATGCAGCTATAAAAAACAGCAAGAAATATTAGACGCTGTACTAAATATATAAACTAAAAGGATAACTTATAGAAAATGGAATAGGAGCTAAGAAGGGTTATAGACCCTCCGCCGTAAAATATAGTCTATAAAATATTTATAAAAAAACCTATAAACCTCCTACTAGTTAATATCTACTGTATTAATGCTATAGGGTTCTACTAGAACTTAAAACGGCCTAATACTATTACCTTTATAACTAGCTTATACAAAATTAACCGGATAATTAAAGATAAGGAAGCCCTAGCCTATAACCAACTTAGTAGGGAAAGTAAGCTTATAGATAAGGAGCTAGTAGAACAGAAACTACTTCGCTAATACTAGGAATTTAAGGACATGTTCTTTAAGGTAGTATCTAATATATTTCCGCCTTACTAACCATATAACTATAAGATTAAAATTAAGCCTAATAAAGAAAACACCCTTAGTTATAGCCCCCTCTGCTAGTAATCTACTAATAAGCTATAGGCTACTAAGTAGTACCTTATTAATAACCTTAATAAGGGCTTTATTAAGCCTAGCTAAGTCCCCTTTACCTTATCTATTTTCTTTATAAAAAAGCTAAATAGTGGACTCTGTTTTTATATTAACTACTATAAACTAAACTATATAACCTATAAAGACTAATATCCGCTGCCCTTACTTAAAGAAACACTAGCCCATAAAAGTAAGGCTAAGATTTTTATAAAGCTTAATATCCACTAGGCCTTTTACTAAATTAGAATAAACCCTAGATTTAAGGATCTTACTATATTTTAGACCCGCTATAGATTATATAAATATAAAGTATTACCTTTTAGACTAACTAATGGACCAGCTATATACTAACGGTATATAAATAACGTACTCTTTAACTACTTTAATAACTTCTATACAGCCTATTTAGATAATATTATAATTTACTTTAAGAATAAACTGGAATATAAGGAGCATATCTATAAAGTCTTATAACGGCTCTATAAAGCTAGTCTCTAGGCCAATATTAAGAAGTTAGAATTTAGTATTAAGCGTACTAAGTACCTAGGGTTTATTATCAGTATAGACAGAATTAAGGCAGACCTAGAAAAAATAGCTATAATTAACTAGTGGATACTCCTATAGACTATAAAGGGGGTATAATTATTTTTAGGTTCCTGTAACTTCTACTAACGCTTTGTTAAGAACTATAGTAGAATTACTTAGCCCCTTAACCATCTTACTAGAAAAGACCAGCCCTTTTACTTTAATGCTATATATAGGCAGGCCTTTAATAAGCTTAAAAAACGGCTAGTATCAGCTCCCCTACTTGCCCACTTTAACCTAAAACAGCCCTTAATGCTAGAAACTAATGCCTTAGATAGCGTAATAGCTAATATCTTTTTCCAGAAGCAACTAGACATAGAATGGCACCCTATTATATACTATTTAAAGACTATAATAGATACTAAGCTAAACTACCACATCTATAATAAAGAAATGCTAGTTATTATCTCTAGCTTTTAGCACTGGCATATACAGCTAAAAGGGACCCCTAAGCCTATTAAGGTAGTTTTAGATTATAAGGCCTTAAAATACTTTATAATAATAAATGCCCTTATAGCCCGGCAGGCACACTGGGTAGATATTCTATCTTAGTTCCACTTCCTAATTATATATAGGCTAGGCATAACTAACTATATAGATGCCCTTATAAGGCGTAAATAAGACCTAGATAACTAGATAGCTATAAAGATTATACTATAAACCTAAATACTACTATAACCAGAGCACCTTAACCCCTAAATATAGGCAGAACTAAATATAGACCCTATAAAGGCCGAGATATACCCTATTAATACTACGGAACTTAACCTTATTAATAAGCTACTATAAGCAAATTATACGGCCCCTTCTCTATAGGAGTACTATAAAAAGGCAAAGAACGTTACCAGCTTATAGTCCCTTAAAAATAGATTACTTAAGTATTAGGAACGACTAGTAGTAGTAAAGGAATAGAACTTATAGACTTAACTTATTACTAAAGCACATACCTAGGTCTCTACGGCCTACTTTAGAAAAAATAAAACCTATAAGATTATTAGTAACCGCTACTACTAGCCTAGAATAGTTATAAATATTAACCGTTATATACAGAACTGCAACAGCTGCTATAGATCTATAATCCCACAAGATAAGACCCTAGGACCATTAAAACTACTCCCAATACTAGAGCGCCCCTAGCAATATATCTCTATAGATTTCTATAAGCTACCTATAGATTATAGCAGATATAATATAGCTATAGTTATAGTTAACTGCTTTAGCAAGTTCCTGTTCTTAATCCCTTATTATAAAAATATTAATGCTAAAGAGGCGGCCTAATTAATAATAATTCATTGCTTAACGTCTGATTCGGATCCCTATTGGGCCCACACGGACTACTCCTTATTTACATATAGGGAGAAAACTCTATTTAAGAAAATGAGAAAACCCTGTAATCTATCTCCCCACCTTTTGGGACTCGCCTACAAGGCGCCTGCGAGTTACCTATAGTGCTCTACTACCTTACTTTTTAACCTCCTTGGGAACCACTGCTGCCGTAACAAGCCTACGGACGCGCTAGTATTACAAACTTAACTCTACTACTATAGAGTTATTAGGGGGCGCCTAATACTCGCCCCCTTACCTTCTATTACTATTTCCTTTGCAACCCAAAACTAGTCTAGTACACTTTAGTTAATAAGCCACTAGGTGACCGCCTTAAGACCTTTTTATATTAAGAGTAGTGTATTATAGTTCTCTATGCCAGCTACTAAGAGCATTGCTTTTTAGTTAGTGCGTAAGGGGCATAGCAGTATTACGTATTTTGGTGTCTGTCTTAGCCAACTATATTTGCATCTCGGGCTACCTACTAGGACACCTACCTAGTAAAGCCAGTCTTTTAGTCCTATTATTCCTGTTCTTAAGAGTGTTGCTATTATATTTTCTACCTTTGTTAGGCCTTCTTAGAGCCCTTAAGTATTTACCCCCCATAGTATTAACCATGCTATGGCTTGGGTTCCTCTTGCCTAAAACAGCCTCTATACCTTTAACTCCCATACACCTCTCCAGCGTTAGTCCAACCAGTATTATATTACAGTAGATAGTTTCCTAGCGTTCTTTTATACTCTACTTTAGCTCCTTTCTCTCTCTTACTATTGTCTTTACTAACCTCTTACATATCTCCCTTCCTTCTCTATATAGGCCTAGGCCCTAAAGCAGCACTATTCTTCTTCTACTTTCTTTACCTATTTCTCTAATATATCTTCCCTACTTTGGGGTTATTGGTTTATTCTCCTATAGGGGGCCCTAGGGTCCCTCCATAGTTTATTTAGGCGTGTTTTGATATACTTTATAATATTAGAGTTACGTTTATTTTGCGCCCTTTATATTGCAGCGGCTTTAATATATAGTTATAGGGGGGGAATATTGGCTTCCTTCTTAAGCAGTACTATGGCCATTCGCTTATACCCTCCTATTATACTCTAGAGGCAGGCTGTTTAGACCTTTTAAAGTGGTTTAAGGAGTAATTTAGGGGGGCCTTTCTTAGTTTCTCCAATGGCCCAAATACTAGACCTATATATCATGGTTAGCCGGACAACTGCTATATATAGTAGGCGTAACCTCTAGAAGCATAGTCCCTATATAGAATTAACAATCCTAGATAATGTAATATACTATACTTAGCCCTTATAGGCCGCTTACGCCGCATATACGCTCTACTAGAGCTTACTATTTACCTATACTCCTAATACCCTTAGGCCCTAAACTGGTTAACCCCTAAAGCCTTAAATATAAATTAAATGCTAGAGATCTATAGATTGGTTACGTTTTCTTATAAAATAAATTAGCTGGTATTTCTCTAGTAAGAATTAGACTCTATGTTATCTTGCCTATTCTATATAGGTGTTATAGGCTTTCTCTAGTGTTCTACAATTCTCTACGGCTATTGGCCTGTATATAATTAGGTTTGTGTTATTAACAAAGCCTATCCCCTAAGTCGCCCCTTCCTTAAAGAAGTTAAGTAGGTTACTTATAAAGAAAAGGAAGAGTATAGGCGAGAGGGGTAATCCTTATAGTATTCATATTACAACTACAATAGGGGGGCTCTAGTATCCACTAAAGACTAATAATATTTCTTTCTGGCCTATAAACCCTTAAATAAATTGTATAATCTATTCTAGGAAGCCCTTTGCCCTAAGGATATATAGGAGGCGCTTATGGGGTATATTGTTATAGGCACCACTAATATTTAAGCTAAGCATTAATACTATAAAGTCCCTTCGCATCGCCCATGCAGATTTAATGGTAGTAGTAAGTAGTGTAAGTGCTAATAGTGTTAAGTAGTTCTTTCTTGCCCCTATTTAACTTTGTGGTAGTAGGGCGTGTTCCTTAGCTATATTTACTATGCGCTTCGCTATTACCCTTTCTAAGATCTTACTAAGGGTATTTTTTAAGGCAATAGGGCGGTAGCTTTCTGGGGTTAAGTAATCTGCTTTACCTTCTTTTTATAGAATAACTATTATTATAAATCTTCCAAGTCGCGGGTAATAGCCTATAGCAAAGCATACTCTAGCTACATCTATAAGCTAGGGTGCTATAAGTGGTCTACAGGTCTTTAAGGCCTTATTTAGAATTCCATCTAGTCCTAGTACTATATTATTTAAAAGGCGGCTAATGGTTCTAGCCATTTCCTCTATTATTATATTGTTGTTAACCCGTAGGCGAGTTACTAGTGTTTTACCTATAATATTACTAAGGTCTACTAAAGCTGGTTAGGGGAAGAACCTTTCTATAAGGATCTTTGCCTTTTTATTATTATTATTAGTGGCCTATGCTTCCCCTGCTTTTTATAGGGGTAGTAGGTATAATGTAACGGAACCTTATAGCAGGAACTACGGTGGGTTCTATCAATGGGCTGGGTATATAGGTACGACAAAAACGATAACATAATAACAACTAGTAGAGTGGTTGCCTAATAGATTAACTCCAATTATATTCTAAAATTCACTACAAGGAGAGAACTATCTATAATAGGGACTAAGGTCCTTTAAATACACAACCATACTCCTAAGAAATCCTCTCTTATACGTGAGGTACGTGTTATACGTGTTATACGTAGCGTACACTGCATACTTCTTATATACTGCGTACAACGTTATATAACTCGCTTACTATTCCTTATCACATGGTTCCACCAGATCCATTCTAGACTATGCCTATATTAACCAACTAGCTTCCGCCAACTCCTCTCTAAGTAGTTATAATACCGTACTTAAAGCATCCGTAATACTATCTCCCTCCTCTTTATCTTCGTCCTTAAAGATTCCTAACATCTCCAAGTTGTCCACTAGAGGTGTAATGTCCGTTTAATCAGTTTGGTTAATATCTGTACTTATTATAGCTAAAGCTCCTTCTTCCTTATAAGCGCAGCGCCGTGCTTGCACCGTGGCTGCCATACTATTACTTAGTGAGATAATGCCGTCTCCGTGTTCTTATTACGCAAAGGTGGGGTTAGTATATATCGCGCTAGCAAGTCCTTTGTCTTAACAACCCTTGTCTTGCTTAGAGTGTACTAAAGCAAACATTTAATTATCCTATAATATTCGCTCTGTTTTTAACGCTAAGTATACGCGTCTAATAACTCTTAATAGTCTTTAAGTTCCCTAAGTAACTTATTATAGGGTCTCGTGTTCAATCTACTGCTGTAAAACTTAACAGTAAGCTCTTAAGCGCCTTAGATAAGCTTCGTCGTTCGCGGAAAGCGGAGTAGGAGGCTGTAGCTGCTTAACAGCATACCCTTAAAGCCCGTCTATCCGCTTCTACCCGTCTTCTTCGTCTTAAATGTGTCCGTAAGAAGGTCCGTTCTAAGGAGTAGAAACTTGTTTAACAGGGTTTGTCTAAGCTGGGTAATAAAAGGATTAACTCTCCTCCTATAAGGGAAATAACTCCAAGTAGCTCAGCAATTGCTCCTCTTAGGTCCCCCTTAGGCAATTCATTTTTTGGCGATTCCTTTCTATTAATATTACCTAACCTACTTTCTTCCGATACTCCCGTACCTTTCCCATAGCGTTCTTTAGGTTGCTTAGTGGTTCCTAGGTAGTCTTATTATAGCCTATCCACTTTACTTTATACTATGTTTCATTATCTACATCCTTATAACTAATAATCTTTAAAACTTACCATTCGTCTTCCTTTTGTCCTCTGTACGTGTCTGCCTTATAGACTAGTAGCTTAACATTTCCATATACTGGTTCTAGCATTGCGACATACTATATAGGGTAGATTTTCATTTTAGCTAGTAGGTTTAACTTATATATAACCAATAAAATTCTTTGCTTAACTTTAAAAGGTCCTAGTCTAACATAGTCTAACTTCTTACTTAGTTATCAACTCTTAAAGTTTTTATATAGTAGCCACACTTTATCCCCCTCCTTAAGATCTGGTCCCTCAGATCTCTTAGCATTATAGTACCTTTTCATTCATTCTTATACTAGTTTAGCTGTTTCTTTAAGGTCTACATAAAGATTTATCAACGTCTCCATTCTTTACTTAGCTGTGCTACTCGTCTTTTTTACTTATTATAGCAATAACGATATTTTCGGCTCGTACCCATAGTTCGCCTTAAATAGTAATGTTCCCATTCCTTCTTATAGTATTATATTATATGCAAACTATATAACTGGTAACAACAATACCTAATTATTCTGTATATAATTGATATAATGCCTTAGATACTACTCTAGTGTCTAGTTTAGTCTTTCCGTTTATCCGTCCGTCTGCAGATAATACGCTATAGACGTTACTACGCGAACCCCTTATTCTGCCAGAAACACTTCCTAAAATGCTGCTATAAATCTTAGATCTCTATCCAATATAATCTTATCTAGTGCTCCATATTTTACGAACACTTCCTTTATATAGATTCTAGCGACATCTTCTACTAATATCTCTTTAGTGTATGCTATAAAGTATCCCCACTTTATTAGCTTATCTACTATCACTAAAATCGCGTTATAATCTTGTCCTATGATAGGATTTCTTGACTTTAGTAACTTAACAATAAAGTCCTATAATATAACCTCCTATAGTCTTCCTGGTGTCTTAACAGGTTATAGCCCTCTATACGGCTTATGCCTCGTCAGTTTGTTCCTTTAGTAATCTAGATATTTCTTTATAACTTATCTTACTAGTCCCTAGATTCCTTAAATAATATATTCCTTTTAAAGTCTTAACACTAAGCCTATAGCTCCGTTATATCCTTATATTATTCCCTTATAGAATTCCTTAACAAATTCTTCTATAATAGACTTAGGTATATATGTTGCTTCTCTATTTTTATATTGCTCTAAGTCTAGATCCTCTGCCTATGCTTCTTAGATCTTCTGTGTCTAATTACTCTCTAGTAATTTATAGATCTAACTTTCTTTAGTTACTATAATCTTTAGATAATTATACCTAATCAATCCATCTTAATCCTTTCGCAATAAAGCTCCCAATAGCTTTTTACTGCTTTGTAGTTTAGCCTTCCTGCTTAGAGCATCTGCTCGTGCATTATCTATACCCTTAGTATACTAAATTTCGAAATAGTATTCTATAAGTATTTCCGCCCATCTAACCTGTCTTTAGTTGAGTTCCTTTATTATTAAGAATCCTATAAGGTTCTTATAGTCTATTTTAACCACAAATGGTTTTTTTATGCCTTGTAAGAACGCTCTCTATTCCTTAAATACTACAACTATACCTAACAACTCCTTGTTGTAGATATTATAGTTTAACTCTAGTAGTATCATCTTTTAACTGTAGTATACTACTAGGTGCTATCTATTTTAATATTTCTATAGAAAGCACGCCCCTAGTGTAAAGTCTAATATATCTATCTCTACAACCGTCTCTAGCCCTGGTTAATAGATCTTAAGAACTGGCTCCTAGGTAAACAACTCTTTAACTCTCTTAAATAGTTCTTATTATTCCTTCCCCTATACCCATAGTTCTTCTTTCTTTATTAACCGCGTAAATAGCTTAATGTCCTATAACTACTGTGCTATAAACCTTCTGCAGTAATTGCAAAACCCTAGGAACGATCTTAACTATATTATATTCTCTAGTTCTTACCAATTCACTATAGCCTCGATCTTTTTTGGATCTATACTAAATTAGCCTAGTTTAATAATAAATCTAACAAAATTAGTTTTCCTGGTGAAGAACTTGTATTTCTTAATCGCTACTAGCATCCTTTCTTCTTATAGTCTCTTTAAGACCCACTTAATATGTTCTCTATGTTCTTCCTCACTTTCTAAGTAGATAATAATATCGTTAAAGTATACTATAACAAATTTATCTAAGTGTTCTCCTAATACACTATTAATTCGCTTCTAGAACGTTGCTAATGCGTTTATAAGCCTAAATTATATAACTAATGGCTTATATAGTCCTTCCTTTAACCTAAAGGCTGCCTTCTATTTATCGCCTTCCTTAATTCTAATTTGGTGGTACACCCATCTTAAATCTATCTTTGTAAAGATCTTTGCGTTACCTATTCTATCTTAGATTTCGCTAATTAAGGGTAAAGGATACCTATCCTTCCTAGTAATACTGTTCAACTATCTATAGTCTATACACATCCTAAGTTTTCTGTTTTTCTTTAGGATAAATAGTACTGGATATCCTACTAATAACTACAACGGTCTAATATATCCCTTTTATAAGTTCTCCTGGATAAACTCCTTAAGCGCTACTAACTCTGTTTCAGTAAGCTTATAGATTAGAAAGAACTTTAGACTTATTCCCTCTTTTAATTCTATCTTATAGTTCTAAGCTGCATGCTCTAACAGCTTCTTACTTTCTAGTAACTATAACTTTTTTCCATACTTGTGGTATCTTTTTGGTATATAACTTAAGCCTCGCTTAGTCTCTTCATATATTGCTCTAACTTAGTACCATACCAACTTGGTTTGCTGTCGCACTTTACGTTATTATATATCCTTAATATTGACCTAACCTATAACCTAATCAATCTTTGGATTATACTCCTATAACTAAGGCATTCCTAGTATCGCCTTATCCTATCCTAATAGTAGGATATTAAAAGACATTCTAACTGGTCTCCCTTTAATAGTTATCTGAATAGGTCCTATTTTAAGATTAATAATACCTCCTCTATAGGCTATCTAGTCTCCTAAAATTATTATAAGTAGATATAGGTGTTCCTTCTATCTATATGGTAACCCTATCCTTTCCACTACCTTTAGTGATATGTGGTTTCTTATTACTCTACTATCTATTAACGCTTTAAACTGCTAATCTTGCCACTTAGCTCTTAAGTTTAGGTGTTATTTTTAAATTCCTTTAAGGGTCTAAGGCTCTAACACTAGTTCCCTCTGGTCCTATATACCTCTTCTTTTCCTAACTATTGGCTGCTAGATTCTGCCTATACTTAGTCCAACTTTGGCTAATACTTAGTTCGTTTCTTTTCCTCTATATACCATAGATAAGTGTTCTCTAGGCACTCCCACCACTATTATCCATCTAGGTATTCTTCCGTAAGGAATCTTCCTGGTTAAAGTATTAAGTCTCCTTAACCTTATACTTCTACTAGGTGCCAACTATATATATACTTAGTATTCCTAAACCACTTTTCCTCTAGTACCTAATATATCCTTACTAGGTACTTCCGGTTCTTATCTTTAGGTGCTCTATATATATTACACATATTATCCACACAAGCTATCCACAATAGTATATAATGCGCTGCATATTTTAGGTTAACTTTTAGTTTATCTTTATCCTTAAGTTTAAACCTATACCTAGTTAACCTAACCACTAGTATCTCTACTGCGGGTACTAAGACTTGCCGCTTACTTCTCCAGTCCCTAGATCCCTTTTTTAGGTTCCTTGACGTTATAATTAACACTCCTTTAATATAACTTATGCGTTTTTCCATAATAGGTTGGTCTTGGACAACTTTTTTGTCTAGCCATATATAAAAGTCTTCCCATTTGTTATTATGTCGTTGCCTATACCACTTTCCGTACAACTGGTTTAGTATATATGGTCTATCCGTTAGAAAATACCTTGTTATTACTGCATTATAACATCCTTTAGTATGCCTTTCTTTGAACCTAGTTAGAATATCTAGATCCTCTTCTTATTCCAGTTTATCTAACCACTTTGCCCTAGGTGTCCCTACACTTGGCCTATTAGTAATTCTTTATACGGGTGCTCTGTCCCTTATATAACCTGGCATAGCTAATCTCTTGTCTAGCTTTTGCTCTTACTATACAATAATTCTTGTTCTGAACTTATTTATAGTTTCTTATTTTCTGCGTCTTACAGCTAGATCTTTATAGTCGTCTTGCTTTTTAATCCTAGTATTAACTTTTCGATCTTTAGGCTAAACACTGTGTTCACCTAGAATTACTAACATTCTTATTCATTCCCCAAACTTGTAGTTCTTAAACTTGCGTCCTATACTTATTTGTTTATTATTAAACTAAGTTACTACCCTTTCCCATCGGTTTTCGTCCATTATAGGTTCTTAGGTGTGTCTTATCTTACTTTAAAAATCTTAAGCTTCTCTTATCTCTTCTTAAGAATCTTAAGCCTATGGCCTTTTGCCTTTACCAAGTAATAAGCTAGCACTAGCAGTTGTCTACTTACTTAGTTTCTTCTAAACGTTGCTCCTATTATCTTATAAAGCGATGGAAATTATATCTAACGGTATCGCTATGCCCGTTACTAAACCTTATTTGGTAATGGTCTCAGTCTCTACTTCTATTGCGTTATTAAGGTTTAAGTGCTCCCAGTTAGCCTCCTTTTCGTCCTTATTACTATTAATTAATAAGTACTCTGACTCTATTGTCATTACTACTAATCTTTATCTATATATTACTATAACATCTTAATCTAGCTTATAAAGTTAATCTTATTCTTTATCTAACTCTCTAGTTCCTTAGAGTCCTTTTAACTCTAGCTCTTATAGCCAATAGCTTGCGCTGTACTTAGCGTCTTCATAAATTCGATATACGTTATTGTAACAATACGCAAAACTGTTAATTAAACACTCTTTTATTCCTTATAGTGCACCGTCGTCCCTCTATACATACGCGCCGTCTGCTAGTCTGGTTCCCTTTACCGCATAGTTACTTTAACCACCTCTATAGTCTCTGGCGAAATAACCCTATTTTCTATAATTCATGCAAGCTCCATCTTTAAACCATCTTTCTTACTATGGAGTCCGCCTAAACGTCTTCTACTGCTAAGATCCCTGGTTTAGCCTCTACTCCTTAGTCCTTTAATCACTTAATCCTTAACCTCTAGGTTTTTATAGTTTCTTTTCCTATCTTTAAATTTCTTTAGTACCGCTTAGGTCTATTAGCTCTGCGCCATTCTATAATTTTTAACTCTATATCTGTCGTTGCGTACTTTGCGCCTTATATGACTATAGAACTCTATCTTGCCCTCTCTTAGCTTGTTCCCTTTAATAGATTCTATTATTAATCTTTATTAACTAATCTATTAACTCTCTTAGAGTATCCGCATCTTCCATTAGGATAATTGCGTCCTGGACTTTAGCCTTAAGTCCCTATTTATACTATACTATAAGCGCCCTGTTGTTCCACTTAACCTACATAGCTAGTGTTTAAAACTGTGTTATATACTTAATTATTAAAGTGCGTTATACTAAGTTCTAAAGCTTTTATTCCGCTATAGTTGTGGCCTCCAAGTCTCTAAATATCTATATTAGTTGCTCTGCGAACCCGTTCCAACTGGTAAATATATACCGTACATCCTGGTTAGTAGTTGTCATGCCATTAGCCTATATTTCCATGAGATACGGTTTAAACCACTTAAGTGCCCTCCCCGTCAGGAACAATCCTACATAGGCTACTTAATCCAACAATATTGCTAACTTTGCTCCTTCCTATACTACCTTAAAGTACATCTACGTAAGAAATCCTTTGAGCTTCGACTTTTCTTCTAAGAATCGTTCAATTGAAGGTAACTTAATCTTTACTGCTCCAATTCCATTAATACGTTCTTTAAGTATTCTACTATTGTCTTATAAGTAATTAACCATTTCCTATAACTAACCTCGCGTAACTACTTAAGAATCCCCATTGTCTATACTAGTATCACCTGGCCCTAAGGTTGTGGCTCCCGTCAACGCCGTTATAACTAGTGCTGCTCTTAGTAGCATGTTACTCGATTTTGTTCCAATACTATAACCTTAGTAGTGAATGTGTAACAGAACCTTATAGCAGGAACTACAGTAGGTTCTGTCAATAGGCTAGGTATATAGGTACGACAAAAACGATAATATAATAACAACTAGTGGAGTGGTTGCCTAACAGATTAACTCTAATTATATTCTAAGATTCACTACAAGGAGAGAACTATCTATGGTAGGGACTAAGGTCCTTTAAATACACAACCGTACTCCTAAGAAATCCTCTCTTATATATAAGGTACGTGTTATACGTGTTATATATAGCGTACACTACGTACTCCTTATATACTGCGTACAACGTTATATAACTCGCTTACCATTTCTCGTCACATGGTTCCACCAGATCCATTCTAGACCGTGCCTATATTAACTAACTAGCTTCCGCCGACTCCTCTCTAAGTAGTCGTAATACCGTACTTAAAGCGTCCGTAACATATAAATCTTCTACTAGGCGCCCTGCCTTTTTCTTTACCTATTTCGCCATAGTCCAAAGGCCCTTATTATAGGGGAGGCTTGGGTTAAAAGTATACTTATTTATAAACCGTCTCCAGTTGTTCCTTACTTCTTTTTTTAGGGTATTCTTTAACTAGTTTCTTATATCTTTATATTATCTCTCGTCTTTAGGGTTATGGCTGCTTATATATTTCCTTCTTACTTGTTGTTAGCTAGTAATAAGAACCGCGCATTATACGGACCATGTATATTATATATAGGGGCCTGGTTTTAAGACCAGGTAGTGCTCTTTTAGCCCATTTTTAATTACTACCTAGATCCTTTCTAGTCTTTAGTTAATTTCCTTAGGGGTGGCTAATAAGCCTTACTTGTTTAGTACTAGGTGGATTTCTTCTAGGTCTTAAAGTTATTATTTAACTATATTAAGGAAACTGTCTGTCTTAAGCTTCCTTATTACATATCTTTTACTATTTAGTTGCGCCTTAATATCCAGATCTAGCTATATCTGGATAGGGATATAGTCTAGGGTAAGTACCCATTCTTCTTTAGGGTTACACCTTTTAAGTCTCTGGTATAGGCCTTTATCTATAAATGTAAGGTCAATTATACTTCTAGCGGTGCCTTGTTGCCATATAATTGCTCCTAGGAAGGTAGCTAGCTTAAGGCCCCAGATATCTATAGCTCTTAATAGGCACTCTACCTATTATTTAGTAGCAATATAGATACCCCCCCACTACAGGTGGTGGAGGTTTATATCTCCTAATAGGATAAACTCTATGCCTTTAATTTCTAGTAAGCTTATTACCAATATAATATTCTCTGTTTATAGGACCCCTTTAACTCTTAGGTTATACACATTAATAATTTATACCGGTCCCCTGTATATCTAGATTATTATAACTATAATATCTGGGTTAACTGCCTGCTATAACTATAAGGATAGGCTAATAGCCTTACTAATTATAAAATACACGCGTATAGCTGCTTTTGGTTTATATAGGAGCTGGAATCCTTAGGGGCAGTATATTAATTATATATAGGTATTGTAATACGGCTCTTGTATAGTAAGGATATAGTATTTCTCTAGGTTTAGACTGTCTAGTAGGGGCCTTGCAAGGCGGTGGTTTGTATTACTGCAGTTATACTATATAATGGATAGGTAGCGGACCCCTAGCGGGGGTCCTTTATCTCTTCTTTATTCCTTACTTCTTCTGTTTTTACTTTCTCTAGAATATTTAAAACTTCTATCTTTTATATCTACACCCTGGTCGCTACTTATTTTATATAAAGCTTTCTATTTCTATATCTTATGTTCCTACTAGCGCTTCTAAGTCTAAATCTATTATTAACTCCAGTTCTTCCCCTAATCTTACTGGTCGGCTATATACCCTTTATAAGTCGGCTGCGAATATTATATTTACCGCGTTAAGTCTAATTCTTAATTATCCTAGTTTTAAGCTTGCTATAGCTATCTATAAGGGTCTTCCTATAGGGCGTTCTCTCCCTTATATCCCCTGTAACCCTTAAGTCCCTAGTTAGTCTAGTAATATTACATGGCGTCGCTTCTAGCCCGTTAAGGCTTGGGATGGCTGGCCTAGCCCCCTAGTATTAAAGGTAGGAAACGCTAAGAAGGCACCTACGTCCCCCTAGCTTATTACCTATTGTTTCCATTTATATAACCTAGCATGCAGTTATTCCTATAGCTATTGAGCCCTTGCCTTCTATCTCCTATATTTAATGCAGTCTTCTCTCTCCCACGCCTTATATATGCTTTAGTAGCAGTTTACGTATTTTATTTAGTCTTAATTTAAGCAGTGTCTTATATTATAGGGGCCTGCATAGTGGCCGCAGCACACCTATGCTGCGTATATGGTTTAGGTATGTCCCCATTATATACAGCAATAGCATTATTTTAGGCGTAATCTATAGTTATAGAGCCTTATATTATATATAAGGCCATTTATAATTATTCCTTTTTAGATAAGGAGTTTTTATATTCCTAGCGTGTGTGTGCTAATAATAAGGGAGCTATGCGTTTGGCTAGTATCTCCCTAGCAAGTCTCTAGCAACCCTTATGTCCTCTTATTATTCTTATTATATACTTAGTTTACATTTTCCTATTAAAGCTATTAAATTTGGGTAATCTTAAAACCTAGTATAAGGCGTTCCGTTTGTTTTACTATCTTATATATAGTTGCTGTATTATCTGCCTGGCGTCCCCTTTCTACCCTAAGGCTTATAGGAACCGCTAGGACTTCGACTAGGTAATCTTTACAGAGCACTTTTATGCTAATATATTCTCCTAGCCTATCCCTTACCCTTACAGCTTACTCTTTTACCTATTAGTCCTTTAGGGTAACTCTAATATCTCCGCTCCTAAGGTATTGGACTATAATAGCGTTATAGACCTCTTTGCGGATCTCTATAAGAACTTCTATTTCTAATTATCCCCTAAGCCCCTCTACTTTTTCTATGTTTGGTTATATTGTAATTATATACCCGGTTATTGTTTTAAGGGGGGTAGGTTCCCTATGCTATAGAAGCACAGCTACGGCGGCCTAGGTACAGTTCGCCAGTAAGGAGAGGTTTTATTTATTTTTAATTTTACTTAGCTATTAGAGGATTTCGTTAAGGGTTTACTAGAGGGGCGCCTAAGGTTTACTAGACTAGCAGAGCCATTCTACTAGCTAAATTAGTTTGTTATAGCTAACGGTTACTCCCCTATAATTGCGGATATTAAACGCGTCTAATAGGCTTTATATTTTATCAGATGCCTTCTTAATAGAGGTATTTCCGCTTTATAGTGTAGTATTCGCCCATTCTTGTTATGGAGGGCCATTGCTAGGCGTGGTTCTAGCGGTCGCGCGCGAGTACAAACCACCGTCGTTTAACGTGTGCCTCCCCTGCAATGCATACATCTTAGGGGGATTCTCTGGGTGTTTTTCAGGGTTCTTTTTGGTTGGTTTTGGTCTTTTTAGGCCGGGTGCAGCAAGAGCTCCTTAACGCTTATATAATTGATAGATTTTTAAAGCTGCCTAAACTTGTTATAATAATATAAAGTGAATATCTGTAATATTAGCCATCAGGCGGCCTAATTATATATCCACTATATCTACTAAATTTATAGACTACTAGATACTATTATATCCAATTACAGGCCGTAATTTATATTAGCTTTCTAGAATAAGTTTACCTAGATTTTAGGCATTAAGCTAAAGCTTTTTATAGTATACTACCCCTAGACAGATAGTTAGATAGAGATTATAAATTAATATTTAGCCAAAGACTTCGGCCCTTTATTAACTACTTCTAAGATAATTAGGCTAAACTGCTACCCCTAATAAACTATACTTAAGTAACCCCACCCTATAACTCTATAGGGTTTATACCTATTTAGCTAGAAATAGGCTACTTACCCTATATAAGCTTTAACTAGGAAAGACTAAAAGGACCGTAGACTATATACAAAAAACTATTTTATAAGAAAGCCTAGTAGTATATTAAGCGCTTAAAAGAAGCCTAGATGGTAGCCTATATAAATCTAAAAAAAGGCCTAGAAATTGATATAATAATAGGTAAACAAGTATAGATAAGAGCCTAACTTTACTATAGGCAATAAGATCTAGGTTATAATAAAGAACTAGAACATAGAATGGCCTAGCTATAAGCTAGACTATTAAATAGCAGGACTATATAAGGTTCTTAAAAAGAGAGGCAACTTATATAGGGTAAAGCTCCTAGATTTAATTAAGGTCTACCTTATTTTCTTACTAGATAAGCTACAAAAAGCTATAAATAACCTATTACCTAGATAAAAGAATAAACCGTCCCTACTAATTTAAGTTAATAGTAATAATAAATAGGAAATTAAAGAAATACTAGCCTATAAACTTATAAGGGAAATACCAAAGTATTGTGTTAGTTGGAAAGGCTATAACCTAAACCCCATTTAGTACCCTGCATAAAACTTTATAGGTAATCTCTATAAGCTTTAAGAGTTTTATAACTAGTACCCTAATAAACCTAAATCGCTAAAATACCTAGATAAGTGGATGGAATGCTAGTATAGTAAGGATAATAGGTTACCTATAGAGCATAAAGACAAAAACGCCCTATAGGTATAATATGGATATATAAAGCCTAAGGGCAGGCTTTTTTAGAGGGGGGGGGGTAATGTTATAGTACTGGCAAATTACCGTCAGATTGCTGCAACTTGCTATTATATAATAGTAAGTTGCTATTATATAACTAGAGAATTATATATAGTTTTAATCGGTGCTTCTGTTCTTCCCCTTTCCTTTCTTTAGCTTTGAATCCTCGTTTATAGACAATCCAATCGTATAGGCTTGCGCGACCCTCTTGCCGTGCTCATGCCTTGATTAACTAAGTCGCTAATATAAGCCATAAGCTAGACCACTAAATGGCTAGCCCCTATAAAACCCCTAAAAAGGTAGGGCACTTTTTTAAGGTTAAGCTACTAGAGTTAATAAAGATCTACCCTATCTTCTCTCTAGATCGACTGCAGAAGGCTATAGATAACCTATTACCTAGATGGTATAATAACCCCTTACTACTAATTTAAATTGCAGAGGACAAAAAATAGAAAGTTAAAGAGATTTTAGCAGTTAAGAAGGACTGTAGTACCTTAAAATACTATGCGAGCTGGGTAGGTTATAACGAAGATCTAAAATAGTACCCTACATCTAATTTTAAGTACTCTTCCTATAAGCTATAAGATTTCTACTTAGCCTACCTAGACCTTCCTAAACCACTACGCAAATTAGACAGCTGGATTAAATGCTAGGAAGAGGGGTTAGATAACTATAATAATTTAGATAATAATAAAGAACTTAAATAAAGCCTAAGGGTAGGCTTTTTTGGGAGGGGGGGGTAATATAATGGTGCTAGAGCGCGTCACCTACTACTTTCTAGGCATCCTATTAAATTCTGCCAAATTCTGCCAAGTCGCTCTTGGCTTGCTTACTACTAGCGCCTTAACAACCCCTTTATATCTTATTAGTCTCTACCAGTCTTCTTCTCCTCCTTAGCTTAGTATTTTTATATAGTAGCAATCTACAAGCTTCGGTTTAGAAGCATTTATACAAGCCTATCACATTTATAAGCTAGGTAGTAATTTAGATAATAACGCCTATAAGTAATTACTACTAGTTAATAGGAATCTGGTTTTATCTATACACTAGTAAAAGAAGTAAAAGCTTACTACTAAGCTTAAATAATACTATAAAGAAGGCCTTATGCTTTAAAAGGATCCTCTATCTAATGCTTACCAAAATTACCCTAAATATCTTCTCTATCTAGCTATAAGCTTTATATATAAGTAAGCCTTTAGTTAAGCCAAAAAGGTAGTAACTAATAAATAAAATTACCTTAGTACGGACATAATAGAAGCCGACTAGTACTAGAAGTAGTAGCTAATTAAAGGCTTTATTTTAAATAGCTTAATTAATTATATTAATACTTGTAAGGCTATTACCTAGATATACGGTAGGGAGTAGGTAAGCTGAGTATAAGTTATAAGAGAGTCGATGGAAGAGGACGATATGGTAAAGAGTAGGTAAGGTATAGTAATACCCTCGTACGGAGACGAACCAATAAGGAGGGAAGGGCTGTAGGCCTGATAAGCTTATAAGAAGGTGCCAAGGGCTAGCCAAAGGCTAGCCTTGGCAGCTCCTAAGAGCCCCTAGGAGCCCCTAGGCATACACCCAAGTAAGGGGCCAAAAGATCCCTTACAATACTAATATCGGATTAACTACGCCCTAGCTAATAAGCTTTAATATAGATTTTATTAGTTACAAGCCCCTTAGAACGGAAGAAATACTAGAGTTATAAACTTTATATATATACGCTTAAGATTAGAGTAGAAACTAACTTAAAAATAGGGCCTCTGCCTTCTTAGCTACAGTACTTTAACATTCTATTAAACCTCTGGATATAATATAAACTGGGTAAATAAGAATGGATTTTTAACAGGGCAACGTTAATTTGTATATACTAAAGTGCTGCCAAATTTTTTAACTGTTACCCCAAAAACTCTATCTAAATTGCCTAATTAGGAAGCGCTGCCAGCGCGCTGCAGTCTCAACCTCGATTTGGCAGCGCAGCGCAGCTAGCGGCCCTGATTAGCTAGCTCGCTCGCTGCTAAGCCCCAAAGCTAGCTAAAGACTCGCTGTTAGACACCTTGGTCCTCCCCCAATAGAAGAGCAAGATCACCCTTGACTAGAATTTCGAGAGCTTCCGGTGTAGGGAATAGTTTCCTAAAAAGCATTGCGGAAAAATCGTGTACCTATGCAGCAGTTCTGGGATCGAGGCGACTCCCTATTTTGGCGATCCATCAGTGCTGCCAGTTCGTCCGCTATCGGGTCTCAACCTATCTCTAATTAAGGCAGTGATTATATCGGACTGGGGTAATATTAGAGCTCTATATGGACCCAGAGGTTGCATCGGAGCTAGATTTAGTGATTTTAGATCCGGAGTGGGGTAGATCTGGTCGAACTGGCTCCTAAAGCTCTAGTTCTATACCTAAATAGGAAGAGTTCTATACCCGAATTAAAAGGAGATTAAAGGAGAAATAATTAAAATATATTGATACCGGTGCTAAGGACTAGCAGAGCCAATCGTCAGGTGTCTATCCTAAAAAAGCGTATATTAGTACAGAATTAAAGACAGCCTATGTCGCGTTATTGCTGCTACTTCTGCCGTTCTCCCTAATCTACTTTTACTGTTTTAATATTTTCCTACCTACTAACACTATAGAGTGATTTTATTCTTAACTCCGTACCTTAATTATATCTAATAATATTATCCTTATACTAGAATGGCTTAATAGGTAGGCTAAAGGCTAGGCAGAGTTTAAAGAGTTTAAGCTATAAAGTAAGCAGTACACTTACTATAAGGCCTTAATAAAGGGACTAAATAATATTAAGCCATAATCATTTTTAATTTAGAAGTAGAGGGAGGATATATAGGAGAAGGATAATACTACTAAGACGTAGTACTTCTATTACTACCTATATAAGAAGGTAAAGCGTTAGTAGAAGCTTATGGTTATATTATTTAGAAGAACTACTACTCTAGATTACCTTAAATTTAATTACTATATAAACTATACTTCTGGCGAACTTTAACTAAAAGAACCTTTACTAAATTAGCCAATAATTAAGGAATATCCGTAAGTAAAGTCTCTTAATCTATAATAAAACTTTATGGCCTTTAAATACCTATTAAGTTAATAGATCGTTAACTGCTATATTACCTTCTTTTAATTTAAAAATAAGTATTTCCAAATACTCTTGTTTTATATTTATCTTAGGCTTATAAAGTTCTTATTAAAGACTAAGAAAATAATACGCGGTTAGGTTGTTACGGCTTTTTAATAACGGAAAGTAGAATTAAGGAAGGAACTCTAGGCAGGTTATAGTTCTATATTAATATCCTTTAATCTTTAACCCTTACTAATAGGTACGTAATTCTAAGTATTGCTACCTATTTTATTAACTAGTATAGTAAGCGTTGGTATATAATACCAGGCCTTTATAAGGTAATTAGTAAGTGTTAGTAATACAGGGTAAATCACCAGTACTACTTAAGTAGATACAGTGACGTTATTTTATAATGCATGCTTTCTTTTGATTAGAACGAGGAAGGGCGAAGAGCTTAAGGCTCCTCGCCACGCTAGTGCCGCGACGACACGTGACGACCGCTTGCCTTATTCCCAACACTGGCAACTCTTCTTTTATAGTTGCTATTTATATACACTTATAGATTACTACTATACAAAGATACTAAGCGAAGTAGAAGAAGAACGTTAGGGGTTAACGCGAAGGCAAGGGGCCGCTAAGACGCTAGTAGTAAGCGAGCCAATAGCGATTTTCTATGCCAGGTATGGAAAATCCTAATTAGCTGGTTAAAATTAGGGTCTGTGGAATATTATGCTCTTACTCCCTTTTAACCTAACCTTTAACCCGTATATATAGAGTGTTTGTGTTAACAAACGTTTTTAAAGCCTTATTTGGGTTTGCATTTATTATTATATCTACTAGGTTGTCTTGGCCATTAATCTATTAGATCTTAAAGAGTTCTTGCCATTTATAGGATTGCCAAAGTGCCATAATATTAATTATAAGGCGCTTTTTCTTTGTGGTACCGAGCTTAACTAAGCACTTATAGAGGGAATATAAGTCGGTACACACGATTATAGGGATAACGGGAAGTTTGAGTTAATCTATAATTATCTTTAGGGTAGTTCCAATTGTAATTGCTATATTAACTCCGCTAACTATTCTATATATCTCTAATGCTAGAACGCTTTAAGTAACGCATTTACTCTTAGTTAAGCTCTAATGGATAAGATTACTATAGATTATAAAGTTATTCTCTCTAGTAGATTTATTCGCAATTATAATTTTATATCCTAGCTAGGAGCTAAAATCTTTATTATTTATAAACAATCCATTAATAAATACGAAGAGCTTAGCGGTAGGAAGGTTAATAGGCATATAGAGTAGTCCCCAATCGAGATGGTTTATTTGCTAGGAAAGACGCTTATTTAGGGCAAGAATATTATCCTTGGTTAGTTCCTGGTGTTAAGCAGCAATAGAGAGATTAAAGGAAGCTTTAGGTTAACAGATAGAAGCAATATAAGCTTTATAAGCGCGTTGCTTTATGTATCCTTGCTTTAGAGAATTAACGTTAATAACGTTAATCTTCTTGCCTTAACCCTTCTGGCGCAAAGCAATAGAGTCCTTGTTTAGGGAGAGGATGCATCCATTAAAGAGTAATAGTATTATTAGGTTAAGCCTTTCCTTTAGCTTTACTATAAGATTTGCCTTTACTAGCTTATCTTCTTTAAGAGCTAAGAATTGGTCGTCTCCTAAAATAATTATATTATTAGTTTATATGCCGACAATTCCAAATGGAGTTCCCATAGTTATAATAAGGAAGTAGGGGTTAAATATAAAAGTCGTTATTAAAAGCTTCTCTTTATATTGCTTGCTGTAGGTAGCCTACTAGTAAGTTCCTACCTCTGCGATTCTATATAATGGCTTAAGCACGACTATAATTGTATCTTTAGGATATTGGTGGCGAATTTGTTCTGGAAGGTATGCTAATATTAAGCGCTAAAAGTACGTCTCTAATTAGGTGTAGGCCTAAGTAATATCTTATAAATAAACCGTTATTTTATTCTTTATTAAGGAGGGAGCTAGCGCAATAATAACTTACTAACTAGCTCGTTAAATTATAGGGGATTGTATAAGAATTACTTCCTTGCCGTTATTGTTATAACCTTAGATAACTAGCCTTAACTTCTTAAATAGGGCGTTAGTAGCTTTGCCCTTAATCTTATTAACCATTCTTAACTTAAAGATGCAAACTCTATTAAACTTAGTAGGGTTTTACTTCTTAAATTTAAAGACTCCTCTTATAATAAGACCGTCGATCTCCTACTTATTAGATGCTTAGAAAGGGGCTCCTAGAGTTATAATACGGCCTTCCTTTTAGAGTTATTTTGCGAGCTCAAAGTCCGCCTTCTCTTTAGCTGTTATAAAGGCTATTAACAACTTAACTCTACTCTTAATGGCCGCAACGAATTGCTCTTTAAAATTAACAAAATGTTAGTAATTTTATAATCCTTTTAAGCGACCTCTACCGTGTTGTAGTTGCGGCACATCTACTATAACTGTATTAGAATTATAGTTGCCTTCTAGAGCACATTAATTGTGGTTCTTTTTTAGGGTATCCTCTAGGGTATCCTATAAAGACTTAAAACTGTTATCCCTATAGTAGGGCTTAACAACGGTTGAGCGGAATTAAGTAGGTCTATAGGGCATCTAAAGAGTACAAGTTTAACCCTTAATGGCGATAAGTATATATGGGCCTAACCAGCCCCCTTTCTTACACCATACCCGTACTTTAGATTGGAGTGGTAGATCTGTTATAATTAAGGTATTTAGGCCGTTTCTTATTTTTAGTGCGTTATTAACCTGGCGTGTAGTATAGATGCGGCGCACCTCCTTTATTGCTTTATAGATAGCCTTAGCTCGTTGCGTAATAGATAGAGATAGTGGAGAATTGTTAGTTATTTAAGGGTAGGCGCTAAAGACTAGTAATATAGGTATAAGCCTATCTAGGCTAGCGGAATTGTTAACAGCCTTAATAGCCATCTATAAGATAAGCTCTTTACTAGCGCCCTCTAATTCCAAAGAAATAATCTTATATACTTAGCGTAATAGCGTGTGATATTATTCTACTTTTCTAATACTATTATGTGCCTTAATAGGGACTTCTTTAACCTTAATTTCCATTACCTTTACCTATTGCCGAAACTTTATAGATAAGAAGTTCCTTCCTATATTATAAATAACTCAATTAGGGGGTCCTAGGTAGACATTAATCTAGTATAATTAAAGAGTATCCTATATATTCCTAGCTAATATATCCTTTAGGAAACGTGCGGCTTAGAAGAAGGTTAAAAGGTTAACAACTTAGAGTACTAGCTTGCCGCTAAGATACATAATGTTAATAATAATATAGAAGTTTGTCACGGAGTAAGCACAAGCGATAATAATATATAGCGAAGTAGATATTATTAAGCTATGTACATAAACTGAGTAATAAAGTTAAGACGTTGCGTAAGGAAAGAAGGTAAGGAAACAGGAGAAAAGGGGTATATATTGTTAACTTAGTTGCTTGGTTAACACGTGCACGGGGCGGAATAGGCTTTAGGTTATAATCCTAGCGGATCTTAGCAGAATATGGCGGAATATAGTAGAGGACGGCAAATTGCCGTAGATTGCTGTTACGTAATAGCAAATTGCCTCAGATTGCCGTTATATGTCTTAATTAACTGAGTTGTTAATATAGAGGTCGAGACAGTAGAAACAGGTGGACGTGTGTAAGGTATTATGGAGGTATCCCATAACAGTACCCCCCCTTTAAACTTGAGCTTCTGCGAGATAGGGGTATGGTAGTTCTGGGTAGAGTTTATAAAAGTCTTCTGCGGCTTATATAAGTCCTACGGAGTCAATAGGTTCTTATAAGGGTTTAGTAAAGCCTCTCCACTTTATAAGGTATATATACTGGCATTTCCGTTTATTGTACTTAATATTATTAATTCTTTTAACAAAGTACTTATCCTCACCATCCACCTTAACTAGTGGGGGAGGGTCCTGGATCTGTCTAGGCAGGGTGTCTAATATAGGGGCAGCAGGGCGGAGGACTGACGTATAGAATATGGGGTGGATTTTAACCGTATCAGGGAGCTTTAGTTGGTAAGTATAAGAAGAGACAACTTTTTCAACCTTATAAGGGCCGGCGTTCTTCTAATTAAGTTTCTTAATAGGTTATTTCGTGTTTAGATTTCTTGCGTCTAGCCAGACAAAGTTACCAATTTGGTAAGCTGGTGCTAGGGTTTGGTTCTTATTTGCTATAGCTTTATAGACAGACTGGGCCCATATTATTTTATTAGTAAGAAACTCCTATAATTCTTCCATCTTCTTTACGAATTCATTTGCTTCTGTAACTTATAAGGCCTAATAAGCTAGACAAGGAACATTACTAAAGGGTTTAAAACCCATTTGCGGGTGCTAGCCGTAATTAGCCAGGAATAGGAAGACCTTTATAGTTTCTAAGACGAAGTTATTTGCGGTAAACTTAGCAAATATAGGCTAGTTTATCCAGTCGTCCTATAGATACAACGTGTATATCCAAATATACTATTCTATTATAGCATTTACACGTTCCGTTTAACCATCCGTTTCCGGGTAATATGCCGTAGACAATAGTGCTTTAATATAGAGTTAGGTAGTCAGTTCTTTCTAGAACACTAAAATAAACTAGCGGCCTCTATTAGAGACAATCATTTTGGGAAGTCTATGGAGTTTCCATACATAATCCAGGAACAGTTGGGCAACGGCAGGTGCTAATATATTGGGGCAGGCAATTAAGTGTCTTATTTTAAATAGTTAGTCTATAACTACCATAATATTTATACAGCCTTTACTTTCAGGGAGATTAACAATAAAGTTAATTAAAATATCCTTCCATCTTCAGTCCGGAACAGGCAGTAGCTTTAGAAAGCCGTTATACATCTTATACAAAGCTTTGGCTCGTTGGTAGGTATAGCAGCTAGAGACGTACCTTCGTGTTATATTATGCATGTTTGGCCAGTAGTACTCCTATTAGAGTAGTTCTAGGGTTTTTCCTTGGCCTGGGTGGCTGGCTACTAGTAGGTTATATACGTGTTTAAGGAGCTTAAGCTTAAGCTTATTATAATTAGGGACAACTAGGCGGTTCTAGTAGTATAAGCGGTCTCCGCAAACTTTACATTTACTTAAAGAGATCTTTTTGGAGCGTTTAATGCTATCTTAAATTAGCTTAAGTGTCTCTTGGATAAACTTGTCGTTTAGGTATTTATTAATTATAATCTGTTTAATTAATTAATTAGTTATTTTAAGGATATATACCATAAGGTCTTTAGCTAGGGGATTAAATAATTCGGGACAAAGTAGGGTTTAATTGTGGTAGGCGCACGCTTCTTCCTATACTATTATGTCTTATAAACGTTAAGTTAGGGTATTAGGTTTTTAACCTTAAACACCTAGGCGGTACGTAATTAAGAATTAGAAATAAGACAGATATTCTAACTAGCGGGCTTAATAATAACTTAGCTATTTTATGGTCGTAAAGTACTGTAGATTTTTATGGTTGCTAAGGACCTTAATTGGAAATCCAGCGCCTTCCAGTTTGGGTCGCCATTGTTTGAAATATCTAATAATGGCTAATAATTCTTTATCGTAGATCTCGTAGTTATATTCGGCTAAACTTAGTCGTTTTAAGAAGTATGCTACGGGGTGCAGTACCCCTTCTTTATTATACTAAGACAGAATGCCTCCAGTGACGTAGTTAAATAAGTTAGCTTCTATAACACTCTTTCGGTTCGGGTTAAAGTGTTAGAGTATAGGTGCGGTAGTAAACATAACTTTTAGATAGGTAAAGGCCTTCTTACGTTCCTTGTTGAAGATAAAGGCTTTATCCTTTTAGGTTAGAGCCATAAGAGGTAAAACCAGGGCGGAGAAGTTATTAATAAACCGTTAATAGAAATTAGCAAATCCTATAAAGGCTCTTACATCCTTAACGTTCTTAGGTTCTTGCTAGTTTACAATTACTTTAATCTTCTTTAGGTCCATTTATATGCCGTCTATAGAGATAATAAGTCCGAGGTATAAAACTTCCGTTTTATAAAACTCGCATTTATCTACATCTAATTATAGTCTAGCTCCACATAGGGCTTCTAAAACAAGGTTAACGTGTTTCTTGTGTTTAGCTAGGTTATTGCTGTATACTAGGATATTATTGATATAAGCAGTACAGAAAACGTCTAGGTAAGGTCGTAAGGTATTATTTATAAAGTATTGGAATAAACTTAGGGCATTTGCGAGGCCAAACGGCGTTACTAAGTATTTAAATAGTCCGTATCTAGTATGGAATGCGGTAAGCTATTCATCTCCTTTTGTAATACGGAGGCGGTTAAATACGTGGATAAGGTCGAGTTTTATATAGTAGCGAGCCTTACTTAATCGGTTTAGTATCTCTTAAATTAACGGGAGCGAGTACTGATTCTTAATAGTAATAGCGTTAAGAGCTTGGTAGTCTATATAGAAGCGCAAACCGCTGCCAGGTTTCTTAACAAAGATTATAGGTGCAGCTATAGGCAAAGAGCTTGCTCTAATAAATCCTTTACTTAGGTGTTCGTCCAAGTACTTCCGTAATACTTAGAGTTTGTTTTAGGACATTCCGTATAAGGGTCTAAATCCTAGCTGTTTTCCTTCTTCGAGTACGATCTTATGGTTGCATAGTTAGTGTTCTGCTAGCTTATTAGCTTTCTTTCGTGAAAATACTTCTAGGTTGTTATAGTGGCATACTAGTACTTTTATGGCAGGGTTGGTGTGTTTCTTTAGTGCTAAGGCCTTTTTAATATCGGCCATTATAACAGCAAAGATTGTATATTTAGGTTTCTTAGCAAGTTATGCTAATAGGGTAGCTCTAATTATATAGATATTTAAGGTATTGAGTAAGCTTAGATTATCCTTAGTTTCTTATATAGTTTCTTGTTTAGGTTTAAGCTTAATGTTAGGTACAGAGTTAGTATTAGATTTAGGTTCGGGTTCTTTAAGTATCCTTTTTATAGTAGAATACCAGTTCTTCTGGTACTTTTATATATTAAGCTTAAGCTTCTGCTTGGTTTGGGGTATAGCAGTTAAAGTTAGTTTGTATAGTCCGGTATAATTTCCGGGTTCTTGGTAGATATCGGTAGAAATCTTATATTGGTGGAATTTAGTGGAATTCTCGGGTAGGTGGAATTAGGTGGACTTTTTAGGTATAGGGTGGACATTAGTAGAAATTTTAGACTAGTGGATCTTAGTAGATTTTCTAGATTTTGGTTTAGGGTCTAAGCAGTAAGTCATAAGACACTTCTGCTTGTAATAGGAGGCGGTAAATAGAAGCTTAAGGTTGTCCCAATTAATGGTTACCTTATATAGCTTTATCTAGGGTTGTCTAAGGATTACTAAGTAACCCAGAGTGGTAATAAAAAGCTTAATTAGTTCTTTATAGTTTAGGTATTAGAGTCTTAGGAATACTATATAGGTAATACAGCCCAAGACAGTATGTTTGCCATTAAATCCAAATACGTTAATATGCCGGTTAAGGGGGGTTAGAGTAAAACTATTATCTTATATAAAGATCTTGTTAATAAATCCTATGCCACTAGCTCCTGTATTAATTAGGACTTAAGTATTAACCTATTAATTATTCTACCGAAGATAACAGTTAATGGTTATACTGTAATCCTAAGAGTTAGAGTTTATAACATCTAAAGCGTTTAATAAGATCCTAAGGCAGCGCTGTCCTGGAGAGCGACTTAGCTCCAGAACCTTCCTTTTAGAGGTAATTAGGGTGGAGTTCTTATAGCGTATTGGTTATAGCTTTGTCCTTATAAGTAGTACTTACTAGATATGGGGCTGGAACTAGGTAGAGATTAGGGACGGTAACTAGAGGATTAATATAGTAAATGTAACAGGACTAGCCTAGTTACAGTAGGAATGTCTCGGTAAAACACTCGATAGATAGAACTTAAAGCTTTAACCAAATTCTGCCGAATTCTGCCAGCTTAATTAACTTCTGCCAAGTTCTGCCAGATCAATCGAATACTACTAAAGTCCGTCTGCGTGTGCATGTGCGTACGCATCAACCAAGACCCCTAAACTATTTAATTGCAAGATTCTCTCATTATTCCTTTCTCTTCTTTACGCAACGTCTTGTTCCTAGTAAGAGCTATATACCCTTAGATTTAGATAGAATTTATATTATTCCTTTAAATCTTTCCCAAAGCCTCTTCGCGCCCTTATATTACGTTGCGTCTAAAATAACTACTATTAAAATAGCAAACGACCTTAAATCCCACGCGTTAACTACGAGCATTATAACCCTAGTTAGGGAACAGTTAACTACAATGCAAGAAGCCTTTATAGATGCTTTAGCTTAGTAGCGGGCTGCACTAGAAGCCCAGCATTAGCAATTAATGGAAACACTCCACAAAGAACTCCGCAACGTTAATATACTTATAATAGAGACCCCAATAGTAACACCTATAAACGAAATTAAGATAACTATATGCAAACCTAGCCCGTTAAATACAAACCCTAAACTAGTAATGGTAGCTTAACCTATACCTGTAACAAACCTAGTACCTACTATAAAATTAGAAAAGCTTCCTAACCCTCTAATGTTTAATAGAAATTAAAATAACCTATATCCCTTTATAACTAAGCTCCGCCTTAAACTTTTAACAAACTATAACCAATACCCTACTAAAGCTAGCAAGATTAGCTATAGGATATCTTAATTAAGCAAAGACACTGCACGAACTATAGACCTATTCTTTTATAATAGCACCTTTATTAATTTCAAAATCTTTATCTCTTTATTAAAATAAACGTATAATAACACCAGCCGCGAATATACCGCTATTACTAAACTTAAAAACCTATAATAACGGAATCGAGACTTTACCAGCTTCTTTTTGGAATTTTTAGGCCTTATTAGCGAACTGGATTGGAATAAAGCCACTAAAGTTGCTACTCTTTAACAAGCTATTTCGGATAAAATTAAAGCATAGTTAGTAGGTAGGGAACTACCAAAGGACCTACCCAAATTTGCTATAATGTGTTAATGAATTAATAAGGACCTTTAATATAACAAATAAACTCGTTCTTTAAAGCCAACCACGCCTCGCGTTTAAGACTCTATAAAACCAATATATACCCTAAAGCGCGACCCTTCTCTAAAACCTACGCACGACCCTATAGACCTTAACGCCACTTAATCCTACGCACCCTTAGGAACTAACAAACAAAGGACTTAAGCCACAAATAGAGAATGCTTTAGATATAGCAGAAAAGGATATATCTAAAGGAATTACCAAACTTACCCTTTTAAAAAAGTCCGCCGTAGTTCCTCCTAGTCTTTAAATTACACCTACTCCTTAAATCGCACTCGTTTTTTAAGCCGTACTCACTCCTTAACTTATACTTATTCTATAAATTATACCTAGTCGTTACAAAGCATCTTACGCTTAGCTAACTTGGAAAATAAATCATCCTAGGGCCAAGTTGCGCCTTAGGATAAGAAGTGGAAGAGTATAAGTATCTAGGCTCTTCTAGCGCTAATACACAACACAACTCCCTTAATATACTTAGCGAAATTTAAACACTTAGAAAATTGTTGGTTACATAAGGGGATATCACATAGCTACAGTTCGTAGATAGTATAATAGTTGTTCTTCTTCTTGATAGGAATAAGGAAAGGGGTAAGGAACTTAAGGTTCCTCACCACGCTAGGGCCACGTCAGCACGTAACAGCAACATGCCTAGCGTAACGGCAGCTTGCCTCATTCCCAACACTAGCAACTCTTCTTTTTGTGGTTGCCATCTATATATATAGACAAATAGACAGGATGCGACAATACCAGATAGTATACAACAATACCAAACAATATACGACAATACCAAACAATATGCGACAATACCAAACAATATACGGCAATACCAAACAATATGCAACAATATGCGACAATGCGGCAGTTGGCAGATAACGTAAAGACAGGTAGGCCGCCAAGGCGCTAGTAGTAAGCGAGCCAATAGCGATTTTCTATCCTAGGGATAGAAAATCCTAATTAGCTGGTTTAAGTTAGGGTCTACAGAATGTTATACTCCTACTCCCTTTTAACCCAACCTTTAACTTGTATATGTAGAGTGTTTGTATTAACAAACGTTTCTAGAGCCTTATTTAGGTTTGCCTTTGTTATTGCGTCTACTAGGTTATCTTAACCGTTAATCTATTAAATCTTAAAGAGTTTTTGCCGTTCGTAGGATTAACAAAGTGCTATAATATTAATTATAAGGCGCTTCTCCTTTATAGTACCAAGCTTAACCAAGCACTTATAGAGGGAGTATAAATCGGTGCATACAATTATAGAGATAATAGGAAGTTCGAGTTAATCTATAATTATCTTTAGGGTAGTTCCAATTACAATTACTATATTAACTCCGCTAACTATTCTATATATCTCTAACGCTAAAACACTTCGGGTAACGCGCTTACTCTTAGTTAAGCTCTAATAGATAAGGTTGCTATAGATTATAAAGTTATTCTCTCTAGTAAACTTGTTTGTAATAATAATCTTATATCCTAGCTAGAAGCTAAAATCTTTATTATTTACAAACAATCCATTAACAAATATAAAGAGCTTAGCGGTAGGAAGATTAATAGGCACGTAGTATAGGCCCTAGTTAAGATGGTTCATTTGCCAGGAAAGGCGTTTATTTAGGGCAAGAATGTCGTCCTTAGTTAGTTCCTAGTGTTAGGCGGCAATAAAGAGATTAAATAAAGCCTTAGGTTAACAGATAGAAGTAACATAAACTCCGCAAGCGCGTTGCTCCATATATCCTTGCTTCAAAGAATTAGCGTTAATAACGTTAATCTTCTTACCTTAACCCTTCTGGCGCAGAGCAATAGAATCCTTGTTTAGGGAGAGGATGCATCTATTAAAGAGTAATAGTATTGTTAAACTAAGCTTTTCCTTTAGCTTTGCTATAAGATTTGCCTTT
>Ga0307507_10001592_pt1 | contig 50235 bp, 13 predicted proteins | sample 7_EM_MG_FD_207223 | JGI IMG/M metagenome (GOLD analysis project Ga0307507, IMG submission 207223) | Populus trichocarpa ectomycorrhiza microbial communities from riparian zone in the Pacific Northwest, United States - 7_EM | ecosystem: Host-associated > Plants > Roots > Unclassified | place... | reverse complement strand
GCACGAAACTCTGCACGAAACTCTGCACGAAACTCTGCACGAAACTCTGCACGAAACTCTGCACGAAACTCTGCACGAAACTCTGCACGAAACTCTGCACGAAACTCTGCACGAAACTCTGCACGAAACTCTGCACGAAGCTCTATGTACGGAGGCTCTGCACAAAGCTCTGCACAAAGCTTTGCACAAAGCTCCGCACAAAGCTCTGCGTATGGAGGCTCTGCACGAAGCTCTGTATACGGAGGCTCTGCACGACGGCTCTGCGTACGACGGTTCTGCATACGACGGCTCTACTACGGAGGCTCTATATAAAATCTTTGTGCAGAGCTTTGTGTAAAGCTTCGTGCAGAGCCTCCGTACGCAGAGCTTCGTGCAGAGCTTTGTGCAGAGCTTTGTGCAGAGCCTCGTGCAGAGCCTCGTGAGGGCCTCGTGAGGGCCTCGTGCGGAGCCTCCGTGCGCAGAGCTTCGTGCGAGCTTCGTGCAGAGCCTCCGTACGTAGAGCTTCGTGCAGAGCTTCGTGCAGAGCCTCCGTACGTAGAGTTTCGTGCAGAGCCTTGTGCAGCGCCTCCGTACGCAGAGCTTCGTGCAGAGCTTCGTGCAGAGCCTCCGTACGTAGAGTTTCGTGTAGAGCTTCGTGCAGAGCCTCGTGCAGAGCCTCCGTACACAGAGCTTTGTACAGAGCTTTTATACACGGAGCCTCTATACAGCCTACCTAAACAATAACTTCTTAGGGTTCTTTAGGGTAGCTATTATAGATTTATATAGGTTTTATATATATTAGCTAGCATTTAATAAAGTTATATATAGTCACAGAATTGCTAATAACGCGTTTTTTTTTAACGAAAATGATCACAAGACCTAAAAATACCTAAGTAATAAAAATAATATATTCTAAAAGCCTAGGCTCTGTTATATAATTAATAAACTTTAGGAAATAATATAAAATATTAGTGTTAAGTTATTTTAATATCCGCAACCTCCGCAACGCGGATATCTGTGGATTTACTAAGAACCTTTATAAAACGCGCTTAGACGTAATACTGGTGGTGCAACACAAACGTAATTAGTTAGCTTACGGACCGATTAAAAATCCGCACTAACAGAATTATGTCTAAGCTTGCTAAGGTAAGCCTCTGCCGCGCCCACGCCTACGCCCACGCCCAAGGGGAGTTTTCGCACAGTTAGTGGCACCTACTTGTCAATTTTTGACCGGAAAACTAATACTATATAGCCCTGCCCTTTGGTAAACTTATAGATATTATTAAGCGCAAGCTTCTAAAAGTCGCATAGCTTTAATAGAGGTGGGTTAAGAACTATAGTGTATTTAGGTGGGCGCGTACTTTGATTTTTATAATATAGGCGCAAACAAGTCAAACGCATGTAATGTTCTAACTTAGTAAGGAAGTATCTAAACTAAATAAGGTAGGGGGTATATATGTATTAATTGGGGGGTGTATATGTATTATTTAGGGGGTATATAAATAGTAGCGACCTTTCTTTATAGAGGACCAAACGAGTTATAGGACGGCTAACTTATCGCTGCCACGCATACAAAGGTAGAGAACTCTTAACTTCAATCCAATATATAAAAACTTGTCTATACACGCAAACAACAATAAGATATTCTTGATATAGAAGTAACTAGGTAGAAATAAAACACCAAGCCAAGAAAATCCTAATTAACGCCTTAATTCTTAATACTAAAAGACAAGAATATTACAAAAATCTCCCTTATAAGAAATTTCTTATACCTTAGACCTCTTAGGATCTCTATCTATAGTAGAATCCACCTTTCTCTTGCGTACTCTTCTCCTTAATATATCTTTTAATAAATCCTCTAATGCCTTTCCTAGTTGATCTCCTTACTTATACAGTTTGCTCCTCTTAGCTATCTCTATTATAACATCTTTAAGTGGTTTATATATCTTAGCATAATAGTAGAAGAAATAGGGATTCTTAGTATAGTATAATGCAAGTCTGTTTAGTGGTATATCCACGGCTAAAACCCAGGTAGGATATTAGCATATTACTGCGATAGGGCCAAATGTAGATACGAATAATTTATAACTAGGGCTTTGGAGATGTCTTAGGTCCTTTATTATAAAATAATAAGGTAGCTATAAGATAAGATACTTCAGTTATCTACGCAAAATTATGGTATTAGAAATTGTTAATACTTTAGATAGGGGAGATATAACTCTAAGAAATGTTATAGAATTAGCTAAGCTATTCCCTGCTTACTTATTAGTATTACTAAATAAATATAGGGGTCTTATAAATATACCTTAAGTTACTGACAAAACGTATTTAGAAACCGCAACTATATCTACTAGCCAAGGCAAGTCTATCTTGGCCTCGTCATAGTTCTTTATTAGCTTAGGTAAGCCTGTCTTAGCTTCGCTATAGCCTTCCAAGTCCCTAAAGTAATTAAGGTATATTTTTTATACACCTCCCTAAACCATATCCTCTTATATATTGCCCTTTATATTATTATTATTTTCGTAAGAATTGGCCTTATTAGGTGTTTAAACAGGCATATAGGGCATCTGTTTCTGTATAGGGTTAGAAAGCCGTAATTGTTTCTTCTCCCTACTAGTAGATACCGTATCTTTGTCATTAATGCAATTCTAGGATTTAGGGTTTTTAGTAGGTTAATGATTGGGTATATTATCTCCGGGATAGTAGTATATAGTGATTTTTTTACTAATTAAGGACCTATAGGTTATATTAGCAACGTATCCAAATTTAGTTAAGGTAATATATATAATGTCTGGTATTCTTATAAGGATGGTAAGGGATATATAATTAAGAGGTCAAATTTAAAGATAAGTTGAATTAATAGTATATAAAAACTAGGAGCATGACATTTATATTTTATTTCTCTCCTAGGGCGGAGTTAGGATAGAAGGTAGAAGGGGAAGGCGGAGTATACCAGCCGCCCTTTTTTACTTTATGTGGTGTCTATAGTACAATATTTAGTAGCTGTGATTACTCTTAGCTTATATATTGTCTGCGCCCAAGACTATAAGCGTCTAGAGTAATCTATAAGTAAGGCATTATTAGGGGTAGCTATTAGCTAAGCTACTGCTAAACTTAAATGGCTAACAATCCCTAATAGACGCCGTATGCCTTAGTAGGGTTTAGAAGCGTTTGTATAAAGTTATGAACTGGAATTAGAAGTTAACAATAACCCCTAATAACGCCTCTCTTAGTAGAAATAGCATTATATAATCCACTTCTAACGCCCATCCTTCCTAGAGCAAGATACTGCCTAAGCAGTAGATTTATCTTAGCTAGTTAATCTTATATATTAACCCCCTATCTATGGCAAAGGAGCCATTAGTGCCTCTAGGGTAGTTTAATTAGTATTCTAGCTAAGCCCTTTATAAGCGCTCCGCCTTATATAGGTAGTAATTAACTCCTATTAATCTGCCTTATATTAGGGGAGATCTTTTACTTAAAGCACTAAGCAGCCAGTACTTAGAGGTCTATAGGCTTGTTCTATATCCTAACAACATTAACCACAATTTCTCCTTAAGTAATATCCGCAACCCTAAGTACCTACAAGTGCAGCGTCCCTAAATTATTAGCTAGTAAGTAGATGTTTATAGATAGAGAAACCAACTTTAGAGATAACGGCAATGTAGAGGCGTTAGCTAGTTTAGAAAGTAACTTTAGTAATAAGGATTAAGAATGGGACGCAGAGATATTATATAATAGAGAAAATGGTTTTAGCACTAAAGATCAAGAAATAGGGGCAGATAGCAATAAAGAGATATTAAGCAATAAGGCTATATAGGCGACGGTTAGATACGGTGGCCTTGGCTTTATAGTCTTAAATCTATAAGTATAGGATATAAATATAAAGAAGATTTCTAATAAAAGCTAGTAAAAGGGTTAAAACTTTAGCCTCTTTTCGTTTAGCCTATCGCGAAATAAAATAATATTTTACTATTCCTACTAGAGTCTCTGCCCGCTTAACTTATAGCGAACTACAAAGCATTCATAATAATCTATACTTTTACTTAGATGAATTTATTCACTACCTTAAAAGCAATAAGTAAGTAAAACTTTAAAGACTATCTAGCGGCTTATCCAACTATAAGTCTCGGCCTTAACGGCCTGCCCTTTTAGGGGGGACTACAATCTGTTCACGAAATGAGACGAAGGTCCGGCCCTTCCGCCCATCCTCGCTGTCTTTACTTCTTCTTCGGTTGCTTCCGCCTTACGGCTTAAAGCACTTCCTTTTACCCAACCGTTGTTGTTAAACGGACAACCAGGTATAAGAACTCTGTCTATTAAAGAGGGCTCTAGAGCCTCTATATATACACCAGATAGGTAACAAATAGGTTGCAAATAGAATAACGACTACGTCGTTATTTGATAATGGAAACAAGTATTTAGACATTTGATAAGACATTCAATAAGACATACGAGGTAAGGAGCGAGGTATTGAGATATAGGGTTCTAGACTTAAAGCCAGTATTAAGATAGTGGTAAGGAAATCCGATTCAGTTTGATAGTTGTGGTACCCTAACCGCGACAACCAATCCATTAGATCTTTCACGCCTTCCCCTGCCAACTATGCTCCTAGGTTTTTCCTTGCACTCTTTAGTATGTACTCCGCCAACCTGCTTCTGTTAAACGTTTCGCATTTTAAATAATAACCTCTTTCTTAAGGTTTACCGCACTTACACCACACTTCTCCCTTCCCCTTAAGAAGCCTATGCTCATTTAATCTGCCTGTCCCTATCCGCTCCGCGAGCGTATGTCTTACTAGGTCTCTTTCTCCTTTTAGCCTAGGGATTCTCCCCCCTCCTACTTTCTCTATTTCTCTATAGTCTGGGTAGGGGATCTTATCCTCCTATATACAACCTATTCTCCTCTTTTTTCTTTCTATATATTAGCTCTCTAGCCACATATTAGATCCTTCTTTAATTTCTTCTATTTCTTTAGCTATAGGTAGTTCCTCCCTTTCTATACTGGTATACTTAAGGCATCTATCTAACAGGAAGAATTTGTGTACTCTAGGGTTTAGGCCTCTTAGTTTCGCGACGGCTTTATAGCTTATTCTTAGGGTTCCTTATCTACTTAACTCCCTACCTATTAACTTATTGTCTATATAGAATAGGATAAGCCTATTTTTAATCTCTTCTTTGGCTTTATAAGCTCTTACAAGTGCCCTTAAGCCTATATCTATGCTAGTATTATAGGGTCCCGCCTATACCTCTCCCTTAGCTATTACCCTTAACAGCTAATCCCTAACTTGGTATTAGGCTGCTTCCTCTCTAATAGATATAAACACTTACCTTATCCCTATAGGCTATTTAAGGTAGCTCTTTTCTAGGTTAGGCTCCTCTATCCTCCTTATGTGGATAGGGTATAACTTTACCTTCTTAGTTTAGGGTTCTTCTATGTCCTTAGTTACATAGTTCCTCAACTTATATATCCTAGAGGCTCTTGCCTTCCTCTAAATAGTAGGGTAATCTATAGCGACTCTATTTAGCCTTAGGGAGGCCTTATCTCTTAGGTTTTCTAGAATGCCTTCTATCTTTAGGACTCCTATTTTCTAGTCTAGCACCTTAAGTAGGACGCTCTTATCTACTTCTAAGGCAAACTATTTATATACCTTTAACTATTTCTCTAGCTCTTTAACTAGACTTACCTATCTCTAGGCCTTTATTTCGCCTTTATTATTTTCTCTACCCTTTTACTATACTTTAGACCTATACATTAGTGTAGGTACTAGTATTATTTTAATTATCTTAACTAAGGCCTCTATTCTTATCCCTATCTTTAACAATAGGTTCTTAATTAGTCTAGCTACTTTCTAGCCTGCTACTGTTCTTCTTGCTATATAGGACTTAAAGCTTAACTTATTATCTATAACAATTCCTAGGTATTTAATCTCTTAGCTTGTTTTAACTGGGCTCCCTACTATAATAAGCTCCACTTGCCTTAGGGGTTCCGTTCTTACCCTATAGAAAGTCATTACCTCTATCTTAGCTAGATTAACCTTTAGGCCTACCCACCTAATCTCCTCTACTAGAGTGTTGGCTTCTATCTCTGTGTTTACTAGGGACTCTTCCACTATATTCCTCTACGCTATTATAGCAACGTTGTCTGCATATAAGTATCTTAATCTATACCCTATTATTATAGGGCTTAGCAAAAGGCTAAACAGGACCAGTAATATAGGCGAGCTCTACGCTAGTCCATTGTCTAGGTATATACTGTTCCCTTTTACCTATCCCCTCCTAGGGTAGACTGTTCTATTACTTATAAAGTTAACCACTAGCTTAACCACGTTCTTAGGTACCCCCTTATCTTAGAGGACCTTATATATATAGTCCTTTTTTACCACGTTAAAGGCTTCTCTAACGTCTATATATACTAGTATTTTCCATACCTTGTAGCTGTTTTTGCCTTCCTATTTTATTTCTAAGTCGGCCATTATCCTAAGAGCCATATCTATTATAGACCTCCCTAGAATACCTCCCACTTAGTTTTCTCCAAACTACCCTTTTATAAGTCCGGTTTCTTTAAGCTACTTAGCTAGAGCCCTTTTAAGCCCCTTACTAGTTATTAGGAGCAGTGCTACTAGTCTTTACCCTTTTACTATACTTAAATCCCTTCCTAGCTTAGGTATAAGGACAAGTTCTACGTCCCTTATAAAGGCCTTGCCCTCTTTTAGGTCTTTATTAACTAGGCAATAAACCTTATTTATATCTAGTTCTAACTATCTAAGTATGTCCACTATAATCTTATCTTAACCCAGCGCTCCACTCTTTGCTTTTAGGAACCTATCTATAACTTCTTTAAGCAAGAGGTCTGTCTACTTAGCTAGGGCCTTTAGTCTCCTTAACCTGGTCCTAAAGTCCTCTTCTATATTTAGGGCTCCTATCTCTTCTAGTTTTACTAGCGCCTTTATAATAAGTATAACCTAAATCTTCTCTAATTCCCCTTTATATCTTACCAGCTGCCTAAAGGCCCTAGCTTATATATAGTTCCTCTACTTTGCAAGTTTGTAAATGTCTTGCTTAGACCTTATATCCTAAACGGCCTTGTTCTAGAAGGCCGCTCTTACTCTCTTTACTTTACCCCTTAAGGCTTTCCTTTCTTTCGCCCTGCCGACCAGATTAGTTAGGGGGTCTCCTTAACCGTAGTCCTCTTTTCTACTAAGTTCGCCTTAACAACTTTCGCCAGTCTATCTATCTATTTTACCAGCAATTCTCCCTCTTGGTCCTACTATTCTTTATATTTCTATATATTAACCTTTATCCTTATCCTAAATAACTTTCTCCTAACCAGAGCTGTCCACGCCTATATTACCTTGTAATCTAAGCCAGACTGTATCTTATTTAGTCCCCCTAATGCCCTAGCTATATTATTAAAGACAAAGTCTAAGGTTGTGGTCCCTCTTATTGGCGTTTTAGCGTTGCTTAGTAGGTTAAGCCCTGCCGCCTATTTATCTAAAGTAATTAATCTCTAGGCTCTTCCTCTATTCTAGCGGAAGGACCTATTAAAGTCCCCTATTACTACTATGTCCCTCCCTCTAGTTAGTATATTCCTTACTACCTTAGTAGTTAGGCCCTTATTCTTTTCCTTTAGGTAGACATACACGTTGGGTATGTTAATACCCTCCACTTTAACTCCTGTTATATCTCTTATCCTCCTCTTTAGGGCCTTAACCCTAAGGCCAGTTTTTATAAAAGTTAGAGATCTTAGTCTTTCCTTTCCCTAGTCTTCTAATAGACTGTACATTTTATACCTATTTAGTAATATTATAACCTTATTTTAGGCCTCTAGTACCACTAGTTCTTATAACAGAATAACGTCTATCTTTCTATTTACTGCCTATGCTAAGAAGGCTGCTTAGGCCTATTTTAACCTAGCTATATTATTGCCTAAAATATTTAGTTCCATTCTGTGGGGCCTTTTCCTTTATTAGACCTTAACCTAGTAGGGTTAGTCTTCTTAACTTCTTTTACAGTTACCTCTTTAACTTTTACTTTAAGATTAGCCTTAACCTGTTTCCTCTTTGCCTAAATAATCTATTTGCTTAGGTAGTGCCACTAGTCTTCTATTTTTCTTAGTTTAAGTAAGTATCTTAGGTTTAAGCTCTTATATCCACCTAGGCAAATAGCACACCTTATTTCTCTATTATATGCCCTATACTCTACCTTTCCACAGTTTTTATACTTACTTTCCCTTCTATAAAGGCCAATATAAAACAACTTATAGTTCCTATAGAATCTTGGCCCAGTCTTATCTATGATTTTTATTATACTAACTCTATCCCTAAACAGCGTGGTGTTTCTTTTAACCTCTGTAGCTTTGCTAGTAAAGACAATTATATTATACTTCTCCTTATAGCCAGCTAACTTAATTACGCATACCTTCTTAATATCTGTGGGTTCTTAGTTCTTTTCTACCTTATATCTTATATCGCTTTTAACAAGCGCAGCCTAGCTGCCCTTTACTATTCTTAGCCTTATTACCTCTCTAAAAAGGAACTTATTCTATCTCTCTCCTATCTACATAACCATCACCCCTATAGCTGCTTTAATAATCTCCTATTTATTAACTAATAACTTAGTAGCTTGTTCTAACTTAACTAGGATTACCACTATATTCTTAGTTATATTAGCCTATATAACTCCTTTATTCTCTTCTTCTGTTAGGCAACCCCTAACCACATATTTAACTACTACTTTATCTAGTCTTATTCCCTTAAATTATAGAAAAACACGCGTGTCCTTTTTACTTCCTACTTTTACCAACGTTCTATTGGCAGCTTTTTTCTCCTTTAACTAGTTCTAAGGTCTAAAGCTCTTCTTTAGTATATATATCCAAAGGGGGGTAGCTGGTATATAGGCACTATTATTTTTCCCTTCTTTCTTTTTACTTGTTAAAGCTACATTATTAGGGGCCTCGCCTCTATATACGTCTTTAACCAGCTATAGCTTATATGCTTATATCTTCTTCTTATTAGAGGGTACTAATAACTTGCTACTACTTTCTAGATCCTTTTTACCCCTCTTTTCTAGGGGAGTCTATCCTGCCCTAAAGGAGGAGGTTTAGTTAATTCCGTCTATAACTATTATAAACACTTTCTTTATAGTCTTGCCTAAGTTTATTTAGGTTAACCTCTCTATATTCTAGAAGTTATTAGCTAAACATTTAGCGAATATTTTAAGGACTACTTCTTTTCTTAGCCGTAATTTTTCTTTGTTTTCCTAAATAGCTAGGAGGGATCTTAGCAAGGCTAAGGGTTTTAGTTCTTTTAGAGGCAGCTTAGTAGTTTCTCTCCCTATACCTATTTTAACTGTCCCTTTTACAGCCTTTTCTATAGCTGTTTCTTAACCTGTTGTAACTATATATCCTACTTCCTTTTACCTAGTTTAGAGGGGTTCGTCCTCTTCCCTAAGAGGTTCTGTGTCTGCCTCCTCCTTAACTATAGTTATTACCTTATCTGGGTAGGGGGTCCCCTATAGGTATTGGGAGCTTTTATAAGATAGGAACAGCTTCCTAACTAGTGTATTGTCTACCTACACCAATCTCTATAGAGTCGGCCTGTATAGGGTGTTCTTAATTATTGCCTTTAGGGTTCTTGGTCTTCCCATTTTGGCCTCTATAATATTCTCTCTTATTTCTTTATCCTAGCTGTAGTAGAAGCAGCAACTTTCCTTATAGCTAGTGCTGTTATAATAATCTATTATAACGCAGTTCTTATATAACTCCTTATAGTAGTTATATCTCTCTTTAAGTCTTTTCTTAAATATCTAATTCCTATAATATTCTTTTCCTCCTCTATATCCCTACTAACATTTACACAGCTAACCCATTATATTCATCTCTATCTTTCTCTTAACTTTATCTTTCTTTTATAACTTTCTTTATAATTAGCTGTAATTTAAGCAGACGATATAACTTATTCTATAGTGTTTTCTTTTTGTTTAAATTATTTCTCTGCTTATAGTATATAGCGGTTGTTTATCTATTCCGGTATAGTGGGGAGGGGTAGTTGGGTTATATAAGGGGGCTTAGACTTATAGCTACGCTTATAGGGCTATTTATATAGGAACTTCTCCAAGTATATATAAGGGGTCTTTATATAGGAACTTCTTTAATATTTCTAGATCTGGGACTTATATATTTCTTTTTTTTATAGTTCTGGTATTTTCCTAATATTTGCTTCCTATTTACATGCTAGGCGTTAATAGAGGGCGCTAGGTCAGATTACCCTGCTTATACGATCACTCTGCTTGTACGATTACTCTACTCGCACGATCGCCTAGCTCGCACAATTACCTAGTTCGTATGATCACCTAGCTCGTATAATTACCTAGTTCGCACGATCACCCAGCTCGCACGATTACCTAGCTCGCATGATTACCCAGCTCGCATAATTACCCAGCTCGCACAATTACCCAGTTCGTATAATCGCCTAGCTTGCATAATTACCTAGCTTGTAGGATTGCCCAGCTCCCACAAGCACCATGCTTGCACGGTTACTTAGCTCGCACAATTACCTAGCTTATAGGATCGGCCAGCTCCCATAAGCATCCAGCTTGTATGATTACCCAGTTCGCATAATTGCCCAGCTCGCATAATTACCTAGCTTATAGGATTGCCTAGCTCCTACGAGCACCATGCTCGCACGATTACCTAGCTTATAGGATTGGCTAGCTCCCACGAGCATCTAGCTTGCATAATTGCCTAGCTTGTAGGATTAAAGCCGCGAAGTTATTAAACCTATTAATACCATATTTACACGCTAGGCATTAATTAGAGGGCGCTAGGTTAGACTATTTTACTTATATGATTACCCAGCCTGTAGGATCCCCAGCTTCTATAAGCCCCTAGCTCCTATAACCTCCTAGCTTGCAGGACCAAAGCCGCCTTAATTAATTAATTGTACCTATTTGGAAAATGTGTCCCAATGTCTTTCCATGACATAAATCTCTTATTACGCAATTCTATAAGGAGATCCTCTTCCTTAACTGTCTATGCTGGCTCTTTAGTGTGAAGAATATTGCTATAATAGCGCTGATATACACCTGGTGTTCTCCTCTATAGGGCTTTTATAATATTATCCTATAATAAAACTAAAAGCGATACTTAGTGACCTAGCTCTATAAGGATTTAATCTTTGTAGGTATCTATATAGTTTAAGACTAGGGCTCCCGCAAGGCTTTATTTATAATAATAATCTTTAAAAATGTTAGTAAAGCTATTAGAAGTTGCATCTAAGAAAAGAAACTAACTAGTAATATACGCTAAAACTCTATATCTAGGTTATAGGGTTATAAAAGATCCCATATGTTATTTAACCTAGCAAATGTAAGTAATATATAGCCTTAGTAGGATAAGGTATAAGACGTATAGGATTAGGTATATCTCTAAAATTTAAGCTGGCAAATACGGCACCTATCTGGCAATATTTATAAATAGAAACCTGTCCTGCCTTAAAAAGTATATAATAGCTTTCTCTTTATTTATTTATTTACTACTTGCTCCAGTATTAAGAAAAAAGCTGTAATATTTCTACTTACAACCTAATATTAGTCTATTAAGCTTAGACAAAATACTATCCCAACTATTACCATCTTTAAAAGTCGTGTTTATTAACTTAAATTTATGCTTAATTAACTAAGACTTATATATGGATGCTAAGGGCTTATTATTTGTATAAGGGCTGGTTAAGTTATACTTTATAAAGTATTAGTAGAGTCTTATTAGGGAAAGGCTAATAGTGTAAACTAATAGTCTGGGTGGTTTTTCGAGAGCTAGGTTAATTAATATTAAGCGGGTAATTGGTGCTAGTAGCTCTAGATTGACTATTGTTAGTAAAACCCTTACTAGACACTAGACTAGTCGCTCTCCTTAACTTATTAGGAATATCTATAAAGTGAACTTTATTATCTAGATTAATAGATTTTATTAACCTTAAAAGTGATAGTAATGGATTGCATTGCTAGAGTAATTAATTAGAGTATATCTTGTATTAAGAGGTATAGTAGGAGCGTCAGCAGCAATTAGGAGGACATTTAGCGGAACGTATCTATTTAATAGAGTACTAGGCGGCTGATAAATGCAATAACGCCACTGGCACGGCTCCCCCTTAATATACAAGCGCTACAATTTTAAGAATTTTAGGCATATACACGTAAATTTACACTATAGTACAAGCAGATTTATTTAGAGACTAGAGGACCAATTTTAATTATATACCGAAATCTTAACTCTAAGCTAGATATAAATAACTACTATTAAAGGTCTATAACATTAATAAGTTAACATAGCTAACTAAATTTAACGGAATATAGTAAGTTTTATAATAAATCAGGGTAATTGTTATAGGCTTATAACAAAGAGTAAGATACAAAGCTAGAATAAGCCCCTTAGAATATAAAGAGAACTAGTAAACCAACTAGAGGCAAATATAGGATTAGGGTACTCGGAGAGGCACTAATATAGTATTATTATGCAGAAGGTGGAAGCGGAGACTAATAGCGTTAGCTAGTTTTGTATCGCTAGCAGTCAATTAGATTAACGTAGTTAATACGGTTAATAGGGTTAATAGCCCTACCTCGGCAGGCGGCACTCGCCCAGCGACACCAAACTTCTTATTTTAACGCCACTATATATAATAAGTCTCACCGCTAGGTCTAAAGCTAGTAATGTATAGGCTATTGCTAGACATTCTAAAACTTAATAGAAGCGGTTTCTGGTAAATAGGGATATAAGCATAGCCTTAACTTTTAATAATAAAGATCAGTAGATACTTACATGGGAGGAAGCTAAACAACTTTACTTACTATATTTAATACACTCTACTTTGTTTAAGATTCCTATAGATAAATAGAAGGAGCTTCTAGAGCGTTTAAATAACCTACTAGCGGCCAAGAATATACCCAAGGTAGCCACTAAAGTCCTTAATTGGCGTATAGCATAAGCCGTTAAAAAAAAGCCCATTATTAGTTTTATTACATTACGGTTAGGACACTTATACTAATTTATGTTTAGCTTTATTAAATGCAGCGTCTAGGGAGGAAGTAAGCGAATTAACTAATTAACCCTAGGCATTAACTAAGCTATATAACCCTGTAAGAGATATAGGATAAGTGACCTATATGTTATAGGCCCTATAAGGTGTAAGAGTGGGACTAATAGAGGGATATTGCTTAGAAAAGTTGTTTTAGTTTTTTAAGTGGTTTATATATTAACGCTAGCAGCACCCCTGCTTCCAAGTCTTCTTACTTAAGGAGGCTTATTTATACCAGACTTTATTAAAGAGATTAGGCTTCTAAAGGGTTAATAGGGAGGCAAGGAGCCAGATAAAAAATGTTTATATTGGTGTTAGTCTGTGCCTAATGTTAAGACTAATACTATAGAAACCAGCAAATCTACTTGGCGATCTTAACTATTAGGTATTTTTGTTCCCTAAGCCACTTCTTAAGCCTATTAATCCCCCAAAAATCTTATTTTCTCTAATAAGAAGCCCCTACGCCGTACTAATAACGCCTTTTATTATATAAGGCATCTCTTTAGCACGCATGTAGGCTATAGTCTTTAATATATTAATTACTAATCCTTCTGGACCACGCTAGGATATGCAAGCGGTTATCCTTAGTAAGGATAATACGTACGCCTAGGATTGTTGGAAACCTACTATAGATACATCTATGCCGGCTTCTCACCTAATTTAGAGCTTTAGATAAAGTAGTCTCCCACTATATTACCCATAGTCGCATCCTATCCTAAATCTAAATAAATTAACATTACTATTTGCCTAGTCTACCTTATCTTAATAGAGAAGCTAGACGCAGTGTCTATAACTATAGTTTAAAATTTAGGCGTAAAGATTATAGAGGAACCTTCTAATTAACCAATTATTTGTTTATACTCCACTCCTAAGCAAAGATAAGATACTAACTATTTTATAAAATAGACCTAAGAATACGCGTGCGTATATCTAAGGTGTTTAAATAAAAGCAAATCTAGGAACAATTGGTTCCGTTATAATAATTCTTAGCACTTCTAGATAGAAATATAGGTATGCCCGTAAAAAACGGTAACTAGTTAATAATATCTGGACCTAAGCTATAATACGCAATGCTTTAAGCAGCACCTTTAAACACATAAGGGTACCGTTCCTTCTAAGGATATTAAGTTATCTTATATAGGCCGGAACGGCCAATTCTAATATTAGTGTAGCTTCTATGCGTAACTGTAGAAATTAGAGACAGTGCGTAATAAGGCTTAGAACGAGCGTGCTAGGTATATCCTTAATTAGTAGTGTTTAGAATTAAAAGAATATAAGGGTAAAGTTAAATAGAATAACTCTTAGCTTCTATCTACCGTACTTCTATAGTCTTAGTTTTTGGATTACAGTGGCAAATATTATAGGGTTTATAATTTTATGGAATGTAGTTTATATTAGATTCCAAGGTCTTATTACCTAAACTTTATAACTATAATTTATCCTTTAAACCGTAAGCGCCTAATAAGTAAGTGGTCTATGCACAAACACCAGTTTCAAAACAACGTATGCCTATATAGATTTTACCAATTAATTACCTACTATATTAAAAAATACAGTTCTTTAGGAAGGATAAGTGCTAGCTACCTTATATCAAGCGACTCAACTCCCAAAATTAAGCGTATATATTAAATTACTATAAAATTAAAAGCTTTATATTCCTTAGCACAAGCGTTAAATTTTAGCTTAATTAATTGGCTAGTCCTTATCAATAACTATTAGACGCGAATTGACCGGTTAAGGGATAAGTATGGTTTTAATATAAAATGCTCTTAACTAATTGCTATAAACGCTATAAACGCCACAATAGATATCACCTTAGCCTAAGTACTAGCGTAAAGAAGCGGATACTTAAACGGCTTTAGGTATTGGAGTTTCTATCTCTAATCCTATTACTTTTCTGCAATTTGTAATTCCAAAAACCTATATATTTTAATAAAAATATTACCGCAAACACTATAATATATACCTACTACCTTGTATTAGAGGATTTCTTTAAAGGTTAGATTATTTACTTACTAAGAGGTAATAATCTATCTAAGACAAGACAAGGAGAATTAAACTTATTATAGTTGGAAAAAAGCTAATAATTACACCAAGTATAATTATCCGTAATGCTTTATCCAACCAGATTTATTTTACTATAACCTAGGAAGATGCATTACAGCCTAGACGTGTACGCCACCCCCACTCTATAACAAGTTAGGCTGCAGCAAATAGAACCTACACTAAGACGCTTTCTAAAGCTGTCAAGACGCGTACTAAAAGTCAGCTTAATATCAAGAATAATAGCACTATACCAGAAGGCTGGAGTAGGGAAGGGAATAAAATGGCGACAATAAGTGCCTAGTGTGCCAGGTGGGGGCTTTAGCAGTATTACTTACAGGAGTTCTATAGACTTATAACCTAGTTCCCTATTAGTGGATTCCTTTAATATAGTGGCCTTACAAACCTAAATAACCAATGCAAGTAATAATAGAGACTCCAGTGACTAAGTTATTGGCTATAATAAGTCTTAGGATGGGTAGACTTTTTAGAGCTTCTTATACTGCTAAATAAGAAGCCTAATAACAAATTTAGGAAAAATAAAAAGGAGGAGCACCTAAAGTAAAAGATGCTCCTAGAAGTGGCTTGGCTTATAGTACTAATAAAGTATAATACAGAATAGTATAAAGCAATAAAAGAACTGTGTATAGAAATACATAGCATAGGCAAACTAATAATTGTGCATTTTTGCAACTAAAATAACTAAAAGCGGTAAAGGGAGAAGGTAACTGTATCTTCGCCCTAGTTAACCTGCCGCCCTTATATCTATACTAGCGATACCAGAACTTATAGGGAAGTGGCCTTAAATATCCCATCGCGACTTATAGAAGAACTAATACAATATTAGAGGTGCTTTTCTAGGGGGTTGTATACTATCTCCTAAGGTAAACAAAGTTAGTATAAGACTATAAATATGTTAGGGCAGGTAGGACAGGCTAACTTTAGGGGGCCAAGGGAGGCGTTTTACGTAGTAACCACTAAATCCTAGATATAGCACACCACAACCACCAAATTATAGACGCCTCCGCACCATAACCACCAAATTATAGACGCCTTCACACCGTAACCACTAAATTATGGATATACTAAAAATTAGAGCTGCTACTTACGGCCAACATGGCAATTACTGCCTCTTTTAGCTAAGCATATTCAAATTCAAATCTATAGCTTTAATATAGTTATTATCCCTTAATTAAAAATTAAATAAGCTAGCAATTACAAATAAGGATTAAAATCTATAAGCAAGCATTAAAGTAACACTAAGTTATAACTAAATCTAGCGCCTAGGATAAAACTCTATAATATCTAAGAAACACCAATTAATACCAGTTGGAGACATGGTTGGATAGCTACTATTAAGTAGGAAAGGTTACATAAAAACAAGCCACCACCTTGCTCCTAAGTAGTTAACTTAGAAAAGACAATTTATATTAGAGGTAAGTGGTCCTAGGAACGGGAACTGTTCCTCTAAATATATCAGTATATAATAAGTCCTGCTTAACCTCTAATCCTTCTTACAAGTTAGACGTAAGGCTAAGTTCTATTAATGGTTGCCTTATATATATAAGAGCTGTCCGCCTCTTTAAGTGCATTATTAGGCTAACTTGTGTTTTAAATGCATATATACGGAGTGGACGCAATAATAGATTTAGTGCTTTTTAGTTATCAAGCCTCTGTTATACCAATACCCTAGATTAACTAGACACACTAAAACTAAAATAAGGTCAGTAATATATATATAGCTAGATAATTACGGAATACTAAGCTAATTACTAGAAAATGCTATTCTAAATAGTAATAAATAACTTTACAGCGAATGTTTTCCAGCAGTTAGATATAATACGCTAGGTAGTTATACGCCTAGCATATAGTAATAAGAACTAAGAGTATATTGCTAAATATATAATATATAGGGAGTGCCTTGTTGTTAGATAAACAAAAGCTTTATTAGGGTATAGGTTGTTTCTTAATCAAATTTTACTTTTGTTTACATATTCAGTTTTCCAGTTCTCTTAGCATTGGTAAGGTAACTAGCCCTAAATTTAAATCACGTTATGCAAAGGTTAAGATTTTCTCCAAGTTAAAGACATAAGCTCTCTTGCCCTTAAAGTCCATAGACACTAGGAGGAGTAGTCACTAGACCTATCTAATAAGAACTCTGCTAGTCTTGTCTTGCAGCTTCTGCGAGATCAAGGTATTATAGTCCTTAAAGGTGCAACTAATACTATTCCAAAGTGGCTATAAATTAATAAGAACAAGGTTATGCCAGTTTTCTTTCCTTTAAGGAAAAAAAGCTCTGCTTGCTAATACCTTTAAAGTTTATAAATGCCCTTATTAGTTCTACTAGGGACAGTGGTTTCTAAGTCTTATATATTAAAGAACACGATTTCCCTTAATATGCCCTACTTACAATTAGACAATTACTAGATTGGAAACAGCTAGCTAATAACAACAATATTATCGCTATTGGTTGCTATTATCTTAAAGGAGACACTAATTAGAGATGGATTGTATAGTATAACCTAGCCCTTTAAAAGGAAGAGACTAATAAAATGTCTATTATTAAAACATATAGAGGGAATATATAAGTAATTACGCCTACTAATTAAGCCAGCTCTTATTAAAATCAGTATTATTTGCAATAGGTGGCTAAGATAATTAAGTTTAACTCCTATAGTTAGAGAAGGGAAAGCAATAGTAATTTATTATATATGGAATGGAAACAAGCCCACTTAATAGGTAGCAAGACGCAATTAGTTTACGTTATTCAAAATATATTTTATCTAATCTCTTTACTAAGAGTCCTAAAGCTATAACTAGTAACCCTAGCCCACTCCAAATATAGCAGCGCAAGGTTCCATCCTAAATTTAAAAATCCCCTTACTATAACCCCCTAGTTTACCTGCCGGAAACTCTATATATAGAGCTATATATCCAAAATCCCTTTTAGCACCATTTCTACTAAACCTAACTATAGTAATACTTAGTAACCCTAACTTAAAGTCCCTTCTAGTTTTAGGTTTAATAGAAAAATTGGTCTATAGATTTATAGTAAATCCAAACCCCTCTTTAGTAGCGCTTAGTGCTATAGAGAACTTAAACACCCTTTTACCTTCTTGTGCTTTAGGTTTAATCACATATAGCGCAGTGCTTAGTACTATAGCGAATTTAAAGTCTCCTCCTATAAAAGACGTTGGGATGGGTATCTAAGTGCTATCTTCGGCTTTTAAAGTCAAGGGGCCCATTTTAGCGCTTAAAGAAATGGATTCTTCTTAGCCACCGCCATTAAGGCTAGGTTTTGGCGAGTCTATATAAGGCGTATAAATAGTAGAGTCTTCCATTTATTTTATTTAATTACTAGCCTCCGCTAGTTACAAGTCTATATCTCCATAAGCATTTCTAAAATAATATAATTTTATGACGTACTCTTCTTAATATATATTATAAATGGCGTAAACATTTAAGTCCGCGATAAAGCTTCTATACTATAAACTTTCCGCTTATATTAAAGAAGACCAGCAGGAGAGTTAAATTGGTGGCCGTATAGCAGACACGTATCTTAGTTAAAATAACGCTTTAGAATCTTATATCCAAACCCCTCTAAAGTTTTAATATGCTTATAATACAAATCTAGACGCTGGTAATTTCTATTGCAATCTTTAATAGGACAAACCCACTTTCCTTTTATCTTTAGGGGTTGAAAATGTCTAGCTCCTATATAATGCTTAAGGGCGAGAATGCGACTGGTAACGGCCTCGATGAAGGCGGCTTTGTCTACTTATATTATAGGCGATAGCCTAAACATCTCCTCTAAAACACTAACTCGCGCAGCAAGATCTTTGTACAATATAAATGAACGGTATTGTAGGTCGGCATCTTTTCTCTTTAATAGACATCGATATTTAGCACGCTAGGGGTAAGGTAGAGATGTTTTTACGGATATATTTATTATATAAATTAGTTTCTTTGTAAATATTAGTATATATGCCGTCTGTAGCATACGAAGAGCTACTTACTGCTATCCCATTTAAAAGCTATTGGATATGTTTAACGGACAGGCGGTTAGCAGAACGTTGTGAGTATATATACTAAGGTTTACCTAGCCTATGTCTAAGGTCTTACTATCTAGGGACCGTTCTAAAGCAAGTTTTATTTAGGCCGGACATATATAATAACTATCACTTATTGCTAGGTTTGGAACACATTAAATGCTTTATTAGAGATAGTTTGGTTTCTCTACCCTAAATACTTATTTATAGTGCATTTACGAAGAAGAGAGTTATATATAACCTTTGCTAGTAATACGCAGCCCCCTTTACATTCGTTAAATTATTTCCTCCTTTGCCTTCTTATGCATATTTAAGTAAGCCTTTTAGTTTGATATATATTTGCAGTCACCTAGAAGGAATTCTTATATAAGCTTCTTAGGCCTCTATATAGACCTATAGAGGCGTACTATAGTTTTTACTAAGCCTATATTTACTATAACAGAAAATTAGTTATATATTAATAGCTTAAGTGTTTGCTCTTATATTGCAACAACATTTACTAAACATCTTTTTTGCGTCTCCTAGTATTTCGTGCACTAAGCTCTTATAGTGTAGCGGAGATAAGTACACTTATAGTAAACCTAGGTATAATTATATATTACTAGTAGCAAATAGAAGGGAATGGATATTAAAGGATATTAAATAACAGTAATAAATTTAAGCATTTATTCTTAAATAAAAAGGATTACTAATTAAAAGAGCGTATATCGCTTTAAATATTAGAAAAGCAGGGTACTTAAGATCCCCATTGCTACTAAAGAGTGCTATGAATTAACAAAGTATTTACGCAGAAGCTTATATTATATAACACTATATAGGGCCCTCTGGACAAACACTAGATAAGCAATAAGTATATCCCCTTTACCATCTTAAGCTACTAGGATCTATTACTAATACTATTAAATCTAGTACGCATGTTATAATTGGATTAGATCTTGATGTGGGGCTCTTTATACTAGTGCTTATAGTACAGAGCATCTATAATTTGGTGGTCCTGGTGCGGAAGTGTCTATAATTTAGTGGTTGTAATGCGAAGGTGTCTATAATTTGGTAGTTGCGGGGCGAAGGCGTCTAGGATTTAGTAGTTACTGTAAGCCACTAAACCATTTGGGGTTCCGCTATAATTTAGACAAGAGCTAACCAAGAAGCTAACATTACTTTCTTTCCTCTTAGTGTTATCCCAGATATAATCTAAGCCGAATCACAGGAGATCCTTAAGGTTAGATAACCTAAGCCTTATTCTGCAACTCTCTATATTCTACAAGCCTTTAATATAATTATTTAACAGGCTTAGTAGGAGCCAATTGGATTTATCCCTAAAGCTTATTACCTATTTAAGAAGATAAGCTGTCTTAAAACCAAAACAATTTAGGAGTATATATACTCCAAATAATAGCAATAAGCACGACGCGTGTTCCCCATAAGTATTACAGGTAATCAAAGTGGCCCTTTTTCCTTGCTCACTCCTTCTACCTGCGTAGTATTTCCTAAATATAGGACTCTCTAAAACTTCTAAAGGTTCCACTTAGCAGTCCGCTCCTTAACAGTCTATCTTTTTAACTTTTTATATTCTACTCTTCTACTATCTAGAATATAAAAGAGTAGGACGCCCTATATCTTAAATAGAGAGAGATCCAGTGTTCTATATTAGGAATGCTTATATTACTACATTAATTGTTAATACGCCAGATCATTCTATATATAATATTAGTATTAGCGCCACGTTAATACGTGGAACCTTTATATCCCGCCTCCTCTTAGTGGTCTATATCTTTAATTCTATATATTTCTGCATTTTGAACTTCTTTAATATCGCATATAAACTTAGCCGTCTACTTTTAACCACTAACTGCCGCGATAGAATAGAAATAGATAAGTAAAAGGATTCTCTGCCCTATAGTTACTAGAGTTAACAGTTTACCTATAGAGGGGCGACTACTAATTTAGGAAATTTATATATATAACTATAAAAATTGTATAAAAAGTTATCTTTAAGTAGGGCACTTAAACCAACACCAAAAATCCCATAGGTCTCTACTCCATTTAATTATAGTATATATTCCTAACTCTTATAGACAAAGAGCTGACCTACCATTACAATAAATGCCCTAGAACTTTCTTCTAAGGTGACCTCTTTAAGATATACAAGGGGCGTTATAGGGCAAGGGCTGTTGCTGGCTATAGTTAAGACTTGCAAATTTAAGTGCTAAGGAGAATGAGATCGTGCTTTTAATGCTCCTTAAAGAAACTTAAGTATAATAGCGATGGTAACACACCTTACCTAAAATGCTTACTGGCGGGTTCACAATACGTTTATAAATAGAGGTGTAACTAGATAACTCTCCTAGATAAATCAAAGGAGGCTGGAAAACTAATAGAAAAGATAGATAGGGGAATAACGGGAAATAAGGGGGATAAATTAATGCAAGGAGTTCAGTTCCACTCTCTATCTTTAGATTTATCCACTATCTAATCTTCCTTAAACTCCTCGGCGGCCTTACCTAAACAACTATATTACCTAAAACTAAATTTTCTCTTCGAAAGCATCTCCTAGTGCTAGTTTTACTCAAGTCTAAGGTTCTCTAGAAAGACTGCAATATCACCGTGTAAGTGCGGCTATGTAAGGGATAAGTACTATAGCAATACAGAGTATAGTTAGGCTCCTTTAGGTTTTATGCCTCCACTGCAGATATACAATAATATTGCATTACATACCTCTTCCATTACTTCTTAGTATTGTTCTTTAGTGCTTTTAGTGTGACGGTGCTGGGGCACCGCCCCTGCAGCGACCCTAGTCAGGGGCTCGCTTAGAGACTTGGCGCCTGTATATAGATGTGTCCTTTCCTCGACCTTCTTCTTCTCCTCAGCTTAGTATCTTTACGAGATAGCAATCCACAAGCTTCGGTTCAGAGGCATTTGTGCGAGCCGTCACATTTAGCTAACTTTGGTACGTATAAGCCCTCTATAATATATATAAAATGTTAAATAAATATCTAATATACTAGGAGAGTTCCCTCCACTAATAATAGAGGATGGTAAATCATTTCCTAAAAGATATTTTGTCAATGCTAATAATAGTAAAGTTATATAATTCTAAGGTATCTTAAATATGCTAAAGTATTATATAATTACTCTTTGTAATAGATCCTATTAATTTAGGAAATATATTTTTATCTACTAAGCTTTATATAGTAATGTGTTCGCAAGGTTAGTTTTATTAATCTGCTTACTTAGTTAGCGAATTATTAGCAGGGAATATAGTATTTCTAAGACTTATAAAGTAATTAACTAAGAATCTAGTCAGTGCCCCTTATCTAAAAAGTATACTTTAACTAGCTAATAACAAGAAGGTCAACGGCCAGGAAACCGCTCTTAGAGGCGCAGGAATAGTATAATTGGTGGGCCGGTATGCAGGAATATAATACTATTTAACTTTGCTTAATGTGGCTTAGAGGAGTATAGAGCCTTAATCTAAGCTATGGGAATACGTCCTCTAACTAAGCCTCTATTATATAACCACTAACTGCTTCTAGGCGCTGCGGCCGCATACCTCACTACTTACCCTTCCTAGAACTTTAGAAGTTATACCAGTCCTTAGTTAAGCGACTAACATTTAAAGCTCTAACTAATTAGCTAAATCTGTTGTAGATTAGATGAAATAAGTGGCTTAATATAGAGAGAAACATAGCCGTTCTTATATTAAGGCAGGTTAGCAAGGAAGCGCTAGATATACTTTATAGCTAAAATGTCTTTAAGGTTATTCTTTATAGAGGGGTTAAAATATCCTAGGTTAGTTTACACTAGCTAAATATTTTTAGGTTCTTTACTTAAGGGTCCCACTTTAGTAAGCAGATATCTATTAATATTCTATAGAGTTAAGGTAAGAAGTAGTAGCAATGCTATAAGAGTACTGAGGCATAAAGGTAGAGGAAGAGAAGTATTGTAGGAGATAGTAAGATCTAGAATAACCTCTATTCCTGCCTTAAAAACCACATATTATTACTAGCTTAAAATCCCTGCTCCTTCTAAAGGGTAATAATCCTGGCCTTGTCTAGGGAGTTGCTCTAATAGCACTTGTTCCCGCCAGAAGTATTCTCCTATACGTCTATTGGCTCTATATACTACTAGCCGGGCAAATGGGACTATAAGTACGCCTCTAGTGTCATCCATAATCTCTTATAGAAGCGAGCCTCCAGATTAGTTCTAATGCACTTATTACAGACCTAGATGGTATTAGTTTTAGTGTTATAGCAGGCGGAGATATTATTAACCATGTAGTGGACTTTAGGTATGATATTGGCTATATAGGGGGAAGGGCTGATAATTTTAGTGTGGAAGCTAGCGCTGACGTATATAGTCTTCTTAGGCGGAGTAGGAGCGCCTTAGGTACTAACAGCGGTAACTATATAGTAGCTCTTATTAACAGCCTAAGTAGGTTTCTAAAGCGCAGCCATTGTATTTACCGTCTATCTATTTTGTGTATTAGTTAGTTAGTATAGCCCTAGTAAGCGACATAAGAATAATATAGGCTTACCTTTGTTGAAGAAAGGTAGAAGCTAGAGGTCTCTAAGATCTGGAGAGAGAGCGAGAGAGCGAGAGAGCGAGCGTAAGAGAGATGGAGAGATAGTAGGAAGAGGCAGCAGCAGTAGTACGAAACAGCTATTAAGATATCAGCAAATAGCGCAGGTCGCTCCAGAAGAAAAGGTCAGGTAGTTTACTTACAAATCACGACTATAGAGCGCTAGAGGAGGCAGTAACTAGTCCTTAGGATAAAGAAGAAGAGGAAAAGGCTGCTAGTATAAAAGAGGGAGAAGGCCAAGAGAGCTTAAAGAGAAGGTGTTGTTGTTAGTAGAAGTTCTTTTTAAGCGTTAAAAGGTTAGTAAGTGTAATAAGTAAAGCGCGTTGCGGGGTTAAAGCTAAGTTATTAATTCTAAATATAAAGGAGATATAGAAGAAGCAGAAATATAATAAGTTATTAAATTTAAGAGCAGGTAAGGATAAGAAGCCTTAGAATAAGTAAGGACAAAATAGATATTAAGGAATATAATAGCTTACCAGTAATTGCGGCAGTTAGAAGTCTTAAGAAGAGGCAGTAAGACTAAGGGAGAGTAAATAGAGATAAGCTTGCAGTAGAGGAGGATAGGAAAGGAAGAAGGTTATTAAGTAAATATAGGCAGTGCTAGTAAACAAGAAGCTCTACTAGAGAGCAAATAACCTATAAAGCCGCTCTCTATAAAGGGAGGAGAGAAGGAATTAGTAGTAGGGAAGATAAAGGATTTAAGCTTAATCTTAATCTTAATAAAAAGTGAGGCTTAAGCGACGTATAAGGTCTTTAAATAGCTAAAATCTAAAGGAGGACGGAGCTTTTATCCATATCTATATATAACCTATAGCGGAATAGGAACTTAAGCAGGTTAGTAAAGGCATTGTTTTTAATAAAGGTATTATTTTTAGGGCGGCGCTAATAATAAAATTAACCCACCTAAGCCCTATTACGCGGATATATTATTACGCATGCTCCTTACCTTTAACACTTTTGCGCTTTATTAATTAACCCTCCTTTAGCCCTTAATACCTCTTATTAACCTTAATATTAAGCTTTAGAGCTAGTAGCTTCTAAATCTTACCTAAACTTCCTTTCCTTTACCACCTTTAGCGTCTAGAAAGCTAAATAGCTTCCTACTATTACTTTTAGGATAATTAAGCCTATTAGTAGGTTAACAATTTACTTCTTCTTGCTCTTATATTAAATAAGGGTAAAAAGAACCCCTGCCTTTTATATAGACTTTTTTTTATCTTATATAATACTGTCTCTAATATTTCTATAAAGCTCCGTCCTACTTCCTAAAGTTCTATATTGTAATGGAGCCTTGTAGTAGGTACTACGGTGGACTCGTTAATGGGCTGGGTATATAGGTATAAACAATAGTCAACAACGTAATAACAACTGGTGGAGTGGTTGCCTAACAGACTAACTCCAATTATATTCTAAGATTTACTATAAAGAGAGAACTATCTGGGTAGGGACTGTGGTCCTTTAAATACATAACCATACGCCTAAGAAATCCCTTCGCTCTGTAAGGTACGTGTGCTCTATCTACTCTGTATAGATTATACAGATTACACGGATTATATAGATTATATTATATAACCTCAACTACTATTCCTTATTACATAGTTCCACCAGATCTATCCTAGACCGTGCCCTTATTAACTAACTAGCTTCTTCTAACTCCTCTCTAAGTAGTTATAATATTGTACTTAAGCTGTCCGTAATACTATCTCCCTCCTCTTTATCTTCGTCCTTAAAGATTCCTAACATCTCCAAGTTGTCTACTAGAGGTATAATGTCCATTTGATTAATTTGGTTAATATCTTTACTTATTATGCGTTCTAAGGTCTCTAAACCTTTGGCCTCTTCTTCTACAGCTTTCCGGTCTTATACCGTTGCTGCAATACTGTCTTTTAGTGAGATTATGCTATCTCCGTGTTCTTGGTATGCGAAAGAGGGGTTAGTCTGTATTGCGCTAGCAAGTCCTTTATCTTGGCAACCCTCTTCCTGTTTAGAGTGCACTAAAGCGAATATCCAATTATCCTATAATGTTCGCTCTATCTCTAATGCTAAGTGTACGCGTTCTATAACTCTTAATAGTCTCTAAGTTCCCTAAGTAACTTATTATAGGGTTTTATGTTTAATCTGCCGCTATAAAACTTAATAATGAACTGTTAAGTGCCTTAGGCGAACTTTAATGTACTTATGCTGCCTATAAGGTGTACTTGTCTGCCTTTACTCGTCTTCTTTGTCTTAAGAAGGGTTGTAAGAAGGTTTATTTTAAGGAGTGGAAACTTGTCTAATAGGGTCTGTCTAAGCTAGGTAATAAATAAGTGGTGTCTCTAGAGAAGGAAACAACTCTAAGTAATATAGTAGTTGCTCTTCTTAGGTCCCCCTTAGGTGACTTATCCTTTAGCAATCCTTTTTTAATACTCCCTAACCTACTTTCTTTTAATACTCCTGTACCTTTCCCATAGCGTTCCCTAGGTTGCTTAGTAGTTCCTAAATAATTTCACTGTAGCCTATCTACTTTACTTTATACTATATTTTATTATCTACGTCCTTATAACTAATAATCTTTAAAACTTACTATTTATCTTCTTCTTGCCCTCTATATATGTCTACTTTATAAACTAGTGGCTTAACATTCCTGTGTACTAGCTCTAGCATTGCAACGTACTATATAGGGTAGATCTTTATTTTAGCTAGTAGGTTTAACTTATATATAACTAATAAAATCTTCTTTGTGATTTTAAAAGGTCCTAGTCTAACGTAGTCTAACTTCTTGCTTAGTCGTTAACTCTTAAAATTTTTGTATAGTAGCCACACTTTATCTCCCTCCTTAAGATCTAGTCCCTTAGATCTCTTAGTATTATAGTACCTTTTTATTCTTTCTTATACTATTTTAGCTGTTTCTTTAAGGTCTATATAAAGATTTATTAACGTCTTTATTCTTTCTTTAGCTGCGCTACTTGTTTTCTTTACTTAATATAGCAATAATAACGTTCTTAGTTCGTACCCGTAATTTGCCTTAAATAGTAATGTTCCTATTCCTTCTTATGGTGTTGCATTATATATAAACTGCGTAACTAGTAATAATAATACCTAATTATTCTATGCGTAATTGATATAGTGCCTTAGATACTGCTTTAGTGTCTAGTTTAGTCTTTCTATTTATCCGTCTATCTGCGGATAATATACTGTTAAGGTTACTGCGCGAACTTTCTATTTTGCCAAGAATACCTCCTAAAATGCTGCTATGAACCTTAGATCTCTATCTAATATAACTTTATCTAGTGCTCTATATCTTATAAACACTTCCTTAATATAGATTCTAGCAATATCTTCTGCTAATATCTCTTCTATGCACGCTATAAAGTATCCCCACTTTATAAGCTTATCCACTATTACTAAGATTGCGTTATAATCTTGTCCTATAATAGGATCTTTTAACTTTAGTAACTTAATAATAAAGTCCTATAATATAACTTTCTATAGTCTTTCTGGTGTTTTAATAGGTTATAGCCCTCTATATAGCTTATGCCTTATTAGTTTATTTCTCTAGCAGTCTAGACATTTTTTTATAACTTGTCTTGCTAGTCCCTAGATTCCTTAAACAATGTACTCCTCTTAAAGTCTTAATACTAAGCCTATAGCTCTATTATGTCCTTAAGTTAGTCCCTTATAAAATAACTTAATAAACTCTTTTATAATAGACCTTAGAACATAAGTTACTTCTCTATTCTTATACTATTCCGTGTCTGGATCCTCTACCTATATATCTTAGATCTTCTATGTCTAATTACTTTTTAGTAATTTATAAACCTAACTTTCTCTAGTTGCTATAATCCTTAGATAATTATACCTAATTAATCTATCCTAATCTTTTCATAGTAAAGCCCCTAATGGCTTTTTATTATTTTGCAACTTTGCCTTCCTACTAAGTGCATCTGCTCTTACATTTTTAGTACCCTTAGTATACTAAATTTTAAAATGGTATTCTGTAAGCATTTCTGCCTATCTAACTTATCTTCTATTTAGCTCCTTTATTATTAGGAATTCTATAAGATTCTTATAGTCTATTCTAACTATAAATAGTTTCTCTATGCCTTGCAAGAATACTCTCTACTCTTTAAGTGCTGTAACTATACCTAACAACTCCTTATTATAGATATTATAGTTTAGTTCTAGTAGTGTTATCTTTTAACTATAGTACGCCACTAGATACTATATGTCTAGATACTTCTATAGTAAATATACTCCTACTGCAAAGTCTAATACATCTGTCTTAACAACCGTTTTTAACTTTAGTTGGTAAATCTTAAGGATTAGTTCTTAGGTAAATAACTCCTTAAGTTCTCTAAATAGTTTCCTTTACTCTTTTACCTAAACCTATAGTTCCTCTTTTTTTGTTAGCCTTATAAACGGCTTAATGCTCTTTAACCACTATGCTATAAACCTTCTATAGTAATTGCAAAACCCTAGAAACAACCTTAGCTGCGTAATATTCTCTAGTTCTTACCAACTTACTATAGCTTTAACTTTCTTTAGGTCCATACTAATTTTTCCTAGTTTAATAATAAATCCTACAAAATTGGTCTTTCTTATAAAGAACTCGCATTTTTTAATTGCTACTAGTATCTGTTCTTCTTATAGTCTCTTTAAGACCTATTTAACGTATTCTCTATGTTCTTCCTTACTCTTTAAGTAGATAATAATGTTGTTAAGGTATACCATAATAAACTTATTAAGGTGTTCTCCTAACACACTATTAATTCGCTTTTAGAACATTACTAGTATATTTATAAGCCCAAATTGCATAACTAATGGTTTATATAGTCCTTCCTTTAACCTAAAAGCTGCCTTCTACTTATTACCTTCCTTAATTCTGATCTAATGGTACGCCTATCTCAGATCTATCTTTATAAAGATCTTTACATTGCCTATTCTGTCTTAAATTTTACTAATTAAGGGTAAAGGATACCTATCCTTTCTAGTAATGCTATTTAACTATCTATAGTTTATACACATCCTAAGTTTTCTGTTTTTCTTTAAAATAAACAACACTAGATATCTAGCTAATAACTATAACGGTCTAATATATCCCTTTTATAAGTTCTTCTAGATAAACTCCTTAAGCGCTACTAACTTGGTTTTAGTAAGCTTGTAAATTAGAAAGAACTTTAGTCTTATTTCTGGTTCTAATTCTATCTTATAGTCCTATACTATATACTCTAATAGCTTTTTACTTTCTAGTAACTATAACTTTTTACTGTACTTATGGTATCTTTTTAGTATATAACTTAAGCCTTACTTAGTCTCTTTATATGTCACTCTAACCTAGTACTATACTAACTTGGTTTACTATTACATCTTATATTATTAAGTATTCCTAATATTAACCTAACCTATAACCCAACCAATCTTTAAATTATATTCCTGTAACTAAGGCATTCCTAGTATTGCCTTGTCCTTCCCTAACAGTAGGATATTAAAAGACATCTTAACTGGTCTCCCTTTAATAGTTAACTAAATAGGTCCTATTTTAAGATTAATAATGCCTTCTCTATAGGCTATCTAATCTCCTAAAATTATTATAAGTGGATATAGGTGTTCTTTCTATCTATATGGTAACCCTATTTTTTTTACTGCTACTAGTAATATATGGTTTCTTATTACTCTACTATCTATTAATGCTTTAAACTGCTGATCTTGCTATTAGATTTATAGATTTAGGTATTATCCTTAAACTTCCTTAAGGGTCTAAGGCTCTACTACTAGTTCCCTCTAGTCCTATGGGCCTCCCCTTTTCCTAACTATTAGCTGCTAAATCCTTCTTATACTTAGTCCTCCTTAGGCCAATACTTAGTTTATTTCTTTTCCTCTATATACTATAGATAAGTGTTTTCTAGACAACTCCACTACTGTCTTCTATCTAGGCATTCTTCTATAAGGAATCTTCTGGGTTAAAGTATTAAGTCCCCTTAACTCTATACTTCTACTAGGTGCCATCTATATATATACCTAGCGTCTCTGTACTTCTTTTTATCTAGTGCCCAATATATTCTTACTAGGTACTTCCAGTTCTTATCTTTAGGTACTCTATATATATTACACATATTATCTACACAAGCTATCCACAATAGTGTATAATACGCTAGGTGCTTTAGGTTAACTCTTAGCTTATCTTTACTTTTAAGTTTAAACCTATACTATATTAACCTGACCTCTGGTATCTCTATTATGGGTATTAAGATTTATTACTTACTTCTCTAGTCCCTAGATCCTTCTTCTAGGTTCCTTAACATTATAATTAACGCCCCTTTAATGTAATTCATGTGTTTTTCCATAATAGGTTGGTCTTAGATAACTTTTTTATCTAGCCATATATAGAAATCTTCCTATTTGTTATTATGTTGTTGCCTATACCACTTTCCATATAACTGGTTTAGTGTATATAGTCTATCTGTTAGAAAGTACCTTATTATTACTGTATTATAATATCCTTTAGTATATCTTTCCTTAAACCTAGTTAGGATTCCTAGATCCTCTTCTTATTCTAGTTTATTTAACTATTTTACTCTAGGCGTCCCTGCCTTAGGCCTATTAGTGACTCTTTATACGGGTGCTCTTGTCACGAAATTCAGATAGAGCTGCTCATTAATACAATGGGTTGATTGATTGATGATCTTGACTTAATCGTTAATTAATGCTTTTTTTTAACCCTAGGCCCCTGGGGCTCTATGAAGAGATTTACAATGCACGTGCCCCGTGCACGTGACTCGTGCACGTGTCCCACGCCTTAGAGAATACAGATTATCTAACAGCTCTGTCCCTTATATAACCTAGCATGCTAGATCTCTTATCTAGTTTCTGCTCTTGCTATGCAATAATTCTTGCTCTAAACTTATCTATAGTTTCTTATTTTCTGCGTCTTATAGTTAGATCTTTAAAGTTCTCTTACTTCTTAATTTCCATATTAACTTTTTAATCTTTAGGCTGAACACTATGTTTACCTAGGATAGATATTCTTACTCGTTCCCCAAACTTATAGTTCTTAAACTTGCGTCCTATACTTATTTATTTATCTTTAAACTAAGCTGTTGCTCTTTCCTATTGGTTTTTGTCTATTGTGGGTGCTTAAGCCTTCCTTATTACACTTTATAAATCTTGGGTATATCTTATCTTATCTTAAGAATCTTAAGCGTACGGCCTTTTGCCTTTTATAAGTGGTAAGCTAGTACTAGCAGTTATCTGCTTACTTAATTATCTTTAGATATTACTCCTTCCGTCTTATAAAGCGATGGATGCCATATCTAACAGTATTATAATGCCCGTTATTAATCCTTATTCTATGGAGGTCTTAGTCTCTACTTCTATTACATTATTAAGGTTTAAGCGCTCCCAGTTAGCCTCTTTTTCGTCCTTATTACTGTTAATTAATAAGTACTTTAACTCCATTGTTATTATTGCTAATCTTTATCTACACGTTACTATAACATCTTAATCCAGCTTATAAAGTTAATCCTATTCTTTATCTAACTCTCTAGTTCCCTTGAGTTCTTTTAACTCTAGCTCTTATAGCTAATAGCTTGCGCTATACTTAACGTCCTTATAAATTTAGTATGCGTTATTATAATAAAACGTAAAGTGTTTAATTAAACACTCCTTAGTTCTGCGCAATGCTCCTATATTTACGTTATTGTACTCTAAAAACCTAGTGCCCTTTACCGCGTAGTTGCTCTAACCACCTCTACAGTCTTTAGCAAAATGACCTTTCTTTCCGCAATTTATATAAGCTCCCATTTTAAACTATTCTTCTTATTATAGAATCTGCCTAAACATCTTCTGCTGCTAAGATCCCTAGTTTAGCCTCTGCTCCTTAGTCCTGTAATTACTTAATCCTTAACCTTTAGGTTTCTATAGTTTCTTTATCTATCTCTTGGATTTTTTAGTACCACTTAGGTCCATTAGCTCTGCGCCATTCCATAGTTTTTAACTCTATGTCTATTGTTGCGTACTCTACGCCTTATATAACTATAAAACTCTATCTTGCCCTTTTTTAGCTTGTTCCCTTTAATAGATCCTATTATTAATCTTTATTACTTAATCTATTAAATCTCTTAGAGTCTCCGCATCTTCTATTAGGATAATTGCGTCCTAGACTTTAGCCTTAAGTCCTTACTTATACTATGCTATAAGCGCCTTATTATTCTATTTAACCTATATTACAAGTATCTAAAACTATGTTGTGTACTTAATTGCTAAAGTTTGTTATACTAGGTTCTAAAGTTTATATTTTGCTATAGTTAATGCCTCTGGATTACCAAATATCTATATTAACCTTTTCGCGAACCTGTTCCAACTAGTAAACATATACTATACATCTTGGTTAGTAGTTGTTATTCCGTTTACCTATATCTTGGTAAGGTAAGGTTTAAACCACTTAAGTGCTCTTCCTATTAAGAACAACCCTGTATACACTACTTAGTCCATAGGTGTTGCTAACTTTACTCCCTCTTGCATAACCTTAAAGTGTATTTATATAAGGAACCCTTTAAGTTTTAACCTTTCTCCTAAGAATTGTTTAATTAAAGGTAACTTAACCTTTACTGCTCCAATTCTATTAATACGTTCCTTAAGTATCCTATTATTGTCTGATAACCAATTAATTATCTCTTGTAACTGTCCTTGCGTAACTACTTATAAGTTAGTATCTGCTATACTAGTGTCTCCTAACCCTGAGGTCGTTGCTGCTATAGTTATAACTGGTGCTTTTGGTGGCATGTTGTTTAACTCTTCCTGTTTTAATACTATAACCTTGGTAGTGAATATGTAACGGAGCCTTGTAGTAGGTATTATGGTGGACTCGTTAATGGGCTGGGTATGTAGGTATAAATAATAGTTAATAACGTAATAATAACTGGTGGAGTGGTTGTCTAATAGACTAACTCTAATTGTATTCTAAGATTTACTATAAAGAGAGAACTATCTGGGTAAGGACTATGGTCCTTTAAATACACAACCGTACGCCTAAGAAATCCCTTTGCTCTATAAGGTATATGTGCTCTATCTACTCTGTACAGATTACATAGATTATACAGATTATATAGATCACATTATGTGACCTTGGCTACCATTCCTCGTCACATGATTCCACCAGATCCATCCTGGACTGTGCCCTTATTAACTAACTAGCTTCTTCCGACTCCTCTCTAAGTAGTCGTAATATTGTACTTAAGCTGTCCGTAATATATATCACCTTTAATACTTACAAAAACTCTCCTTATAGCCATTATCTTACTCTTATTTCACCTCCCTTATAACTCTTACCTCTCTCGGCTCTTACCAACTACTACTTACCTCTTAAGTTACTCCGCCCTCTATTAGAGCAGCTTCTATAGCTCCTAACTATTAGCTATATGCCATCCTCCCTCTAATTAAGCCTCCCGTAGCTGCTCCTCCTCTACCCCTCTATTATAATAGCTCTATAACACGCGCTTTAAACAACATTAGTAAAGCTCCCCCTTATATATAAAACAATGGTTTAATTTAATACCGCCTATAAGGTAAGTAATTGGATACAGGGATAGGTTTCTGTCTATAACCTAGTTAACCATGCCTATTTCCGCGACGTCTTGCCTTTTATGGTCCTTATAAACCTCTCTCCTAAAGACTATATACTAGACTTAAGTACGAGATTAATATAGGTGGCCATTAAGGCAAAGCGCCGCATGGGGGACTCTGGAGTCTATATCGGCATAAACGTCTATAAGGAACTAATTAAGATGGACGCTATAAGCAACATTAAGGCCTATAAACTTAAACGCGGCAACGGCGGCCCTAGTAAGGCTGTCTACCTAATTATAGGTGACTTTATGGATAAGGCCGTCTTAGATAAGGTAAGGAAACTACTGCTAAAAGGGAAGGGCGGCTTTAACGCCATTTTTTTTAGCTATAGGTCTTTAATATATTAACGCCTAAGCAGTAGGAGCGTTTGCTACGCCTGGTATCTAGTTTCTTGGCTAAGGATAGTAGGATTATTATGGATCTTAGTATACTCGCAAAGGGGCCCAAGTATCCCAATGGCACTAAGTGCCTTGCCCTAAAGATCTACCGGCTACAATGCTAAGGGGAGGCTTTAGATGCACTAGAAGGCTATAAGGCACAGTAGAATTACGCTAGAGAGGATATAGTAAGGAGCAGACACTAGAGTTGGCCGAGACCTGTGGGCTTAATGTTGTATTAATGCATAATATATACAATGGAGACAAGGGTTCTAGCCTCGGTCCTTTCTAGGACAAGTCTTTCGCCGTTATAGCAAGGATAGAGGGAAAGTAGTAGCTAAACGCGTTATAAAAGGCTAGAGGTACTACCACGGCCAAAATAATAGACCTATTTATAGTCTAGAAGCTCCAGCAGATAATAAAGGTGGAGGAGTAGGCTCTATAGAAGAAGTCTCCCCTAGAGTTCCTGGACTATAGGAATATAAAGGTGGCTGCGCTTCTTAGGGCCAGCAGCAAATAAGCTCTATAATTCCTCCGTCGGCCTACCTTACTATAGTTCTTCTTTTCTCTTTCTTTTTCTTCTTTACTGCTATAAGGGTATCTCCTTAGCCTTTACTGTCCTATCTTCTTCTGCTCTGGCCTTTTTATAGCTAATATACTCCTTTTCCCTTTCTCTATTATAGGCGCTTTAAGCCTTACTTATTGCTGCGGATAGATTTAGCTGCTCTTTCTTATATAGAGCCTCTTTATAGGTAAAAAAATTGGTGATTAATAGGAAGATAGATTAAATTAAATACTATATCTATATTAACCTTATAAAATTCCAGCCCACGCACTATATCTTGCCCTTAATATACCCAAATAGTAATTTATCCCGCTTAAGCCGGCATTCTAACCCATTATATTCCTCTTATATAAGCTAAAATTCTATTTACAGGTATTGCTTAATGTATTTCTCTGCTTTAATATCTTAAAAAGCGCGTTATCTCTTAGGAGCTTGCGTAAAGGCTTTCTTGTTAGTTGGCGGAGGCATTAAAGGCGTGCCTATAAAGCTTAAAGGTGGTGCGATATACTTATGGTCCTTTAAAGAAGTCTATAACGTAGATATAGCCGTATATTATATTATAAGTTAGGCCGCATCGCAAAGTTTAATAGTAATAGTTGCTTAGTTAATATTTTAGTTAACTTAGCAACTATGCCACTTATCCGCCTTATGTAATTTATAGGCTAGTGCTTAACCAATAGTGGCAAGCCTATAACAGTTCTTTATTCCAATACTACAGCTACCTACTTTCTTTGCTTTTTCTATTCTTAACCTTAAAAAGTAGGGCGTTATAAGGGTCTAGTTAGTGCGGCTTGGCTACCCTCCTTACTAGCGGAGGCGAGTTTAAAGTATTTTACGCTTTAATCACCTACTGTATATACCTAGATTTAGAAGGCGGTAAGCTAAGGCGGTTAATTTCTTAGCGGTAAAGACTTTTAAAACGCACCTCTATAAAGTCAGCCGCCATAGTTATAGGAGGTAGGTTTGTCTGGGATTTTAAATATACAACCTAGAGCGATAGTTATTAATAATGGTTATTAATAGAGCTGTTGCCCTATAAGGCTAGATCTGCCTTTTATTGCTTAAAATATTTAGGCGGTTAATGAGCTGAGACCTATGCGTTAGTCTTTATAGGTAACTTTGTTCTACCACCTTCTACTTACGCGCACAAGCGCAGTGTCCGCCTTTAAACTATAATCCCCTTACTTACAACAAACCAACTTAAGGTATGCCAATTAATACTATTAGTACCAAGATAGAAAATGTATGCCTTCTTTACTTCCCTTTTATATTTAATTTTTATAACTAATATAGCTATTATATGAACTTATAATCCTTTAATATAATGTCTGCTTTAAGCTTAACTGGCTCTTAGATATAAATCTAAAGTATTCCTAGCTAATCTGTGATTAGGCGCTTATGCTTTCCGTAGCTATTAATTTTGTAGCTATATGCTATATTGCTATTAGAGACTTATTTAAAGAAGATTTACAGAATTGTAATAGTGATTTTATTAATCTTAGTAAGCTCCTTTTGGCTTCTAGCTTGTCCCTTTTATCTATAGGTGAGCTAGCTAAACAGACTAAGGCAAGCACTGCTAATTAGTTTTTCTCTTATAATGGTAATTTAACGCCATCTTAAGGCGTTAATATAACCCCCTAAAAGTCTCCCGCGCCTTCTCTCTAACACCTATTATCCTATATAGAAAACCAGTTCCCCTCTACAGCTATAAACTTATTAATCTAAAGTGTGGAGACATTATAGTAAAGTCCTAGTAGTTAACCCTATAATTATATAGATAACTAGAAAGGAGAGAAAGAACAGTTGCTGTCTTAGGTAGATAAGTAATACTATAAAGAGCCTTAACAATTAATTAACCATGATCTCTAATATATAAGGTGGGATGACTAAATATAGGCGCATAAAGAGGGGCAGGATAAGGCAGAGTTAGATAATATTTATGGACAGGATAACGTAATAGAAGAACGTATAAAAGACGTCTCTCTTATTAGATATAATCCTAAACCGTAAAGTAAAACATACTAGAGAAAAGAAGTATAATTGCCTGTGAATAAAAAGCAACTATAGCAAGCTAAGCCTACTAAAATACTAAATATAGCGATTACTAGGTCTAGAAGGACGATATTAAAGCGGCTTTAGAGTAAACAAAAGTTAACAATTAATACTCCTATAAGGTTAAGAGGCTACAAAAATAAACTCTAAAGGAGATTCTACCTATTTATAACTACAAATTTCCGTTAATAGAGATATATTAAACCTTTGCTAACCACAGCTTGTTAGACAATTCTAATAGGCTTTGGCTCCTTACTTACTTATTCTTTATAATTGCCAGCTAGGACGCTTTTATGCAGTTATAGAATTCCTATTATACTATTTAAGAGAATATAAGCACAGTTATTCTTTCTTCTAGTAATACAGTATCCGCAAATATAGAGTCTCTAGATTAATTAGATATCTTACTTGCTATAGCATTTATTATAAAGCAATTCCACCTAATTGGATTAGTGGAAGCTCGCATATGGCTAGAATAGAATTACCAGTTTTAACTAGTCTGGCAGACCAAACGTTGGCGGAATAAAGAGCAAATATTGGAACTAGGTTATTGCGGCCAGGCTACTTCCCACGCTCTAGACAATATGCTATCCTAGGCATATCCTAAACTTATAAGGTATATAGTTAAGTATAATAAACAACTAACTACCCTAAAAAATAGACTTAGTTAGGGACGTAACTGGCATATACTAGCAGCTCAATTTGGCACCGGTATCCTTGCTTTAGTCCCAACTAATAGCAATTTTGGTATCTACAACTATAAGTAAGCTTCCTTCCTGCTAGCAGAATCTATACTAGGCTAACGCTAACTCCTATAGTATTAAAAGACTTCTAGTAGATGATTTTAAATTGCTTATTAATATTTTAGATGAAGAACGTGGTGGTTTTCTCTATAAATATAGTTAACAGATAACTTACTTTCTTAATCTCCTCTCAGGACCAATTCCAGAGAGAAAATATATACTTAAGGATATAGATGGATCCCTCATAAAGGAGGAGCCATTTAACTCGCTAGGTTTAATAAAATACCTAGAACTAAATAGGTAAATATTAGTGTAGATTTTTACAGTGTATAGGGATATATGTTAATTATATATATAAATCATTACAACTAAAAAGCTTAGTATAGCCCTCACCATATCTATTTATGAACTTTACATAAAGAAAAATTTAATAGGCATTATATTTAGGTTTAGGGCTTTTAGGAAGCTCTTAATCCTAAAAGAACTAATCTTAATTGCCTATTCCTACCTTTATTTTCTGGTACAATTACTATAAAGGAACCATAAACAGTATAGATAGTAGTAAAAGAATAAAAGATTGGAGACGGCAAAGTATAAGGCTTCGCACGCCTAAGGCAACACCAAGCCAGGTGCCTATGCTACGCTACACCACGTATAGGGCCGGGATAATAAAATATGCACCTTACTCCTTACAACAAGCAATGGCTAAGGGAGCATCCAACTAACCTAAAAAAAGTCTTTTATTTGACGCCTAAAATTAGATACTTAATTTTCAAGGTCTACTCAATCCCCTAAACCTCCTTAACATTATCACCTCCTCTTTAGCGCTCGGCCCCAAGTTAAGCAGCAATGCTAATTATTTAAGTAACAGGAAATTCTACTAATAACTCTCCACTTCGCCTAATTGCTTTTATGGCATCTTAAGTCCAAATAAATCTAGAATGTCTTCTTAATAGGCATTCTTGTCTTATCTTTATACTTACTCTAGTTACTCTGGTTTATATTGGCCCCAATCTTAATATAGCGCTTAACGGCCTTATTTCCAGTCTAACCACTATACTTAATAAGAAAGGGAACAAACCTTACCATTTTGCTACAATATATAGTCTTACAAATATTATAATACTACTTAATTGCTTCAAGTCCGGCGAGGACATATATCTCTAACTTCTATAATTGCGCCTCTAAAGTGGCATACTTATAGTACACACTCTTAAAGATATAAAACTCTTAGGGCGTATTAATAACCAACTAAAAGCAATCTATAAATACTAACCAAAGCTAGAGGTTCCTTTTAGATGTGTTAAAGACTGGCGCGGATATAGACCTAGAGATTACCCTATTTATATACAAATGGTGAACGCTAGTACCTCCTAGGATATCTGGCAAGAATTTAAAGCCGCTGTAAGTACTCTTAATTAAAGGCTTCTTTAATGGATATTTGGCTGATAATACTAAGTTAAGGAAGAACTGTTTAAAGCCTAAGAAGGGGAAATGTTTATTAGAGGTAGAAGATATTAGCCGGAATGATATAATAAAGCGTTAATTATAGACATATAGTAATTTAAGAAATAGAGTTAAGAAATAATGTTCTTAAGTTTTTCTGTCCAAGGCTAGAGGAATTTAAAAAGAGACTAAGGTTTTATTTAACTTGGCTATATTTATAACTATAAATAAAGAGTGCTATATCGGGCACTTCTAACTTTAAAAGGCTTATTACATTAATTCTAGCGTCCCATACTCTAAATCACAGCCATATCCCTTGCACGGATAGGGTGCTATATTTATGGCCCATACGCAGAACATCAAAAACTTTCAAGAGTTTTAGTTTGGTGATGCGGCAGAACGACTTACCGCCTATACATACACCTTTTTAATTGGTGCGCACGGGCCGCATTTTATAGAGCGTTATTATCTGTGCAAGGGATATACCCTATAATGTCCTTATATTCCAGACATTATTTAAATTATTTTCCACATACTATACGCCGTTTTATCTAGCCGTATTACACTTACATGTGCACTTATTAAAGTAAAAGTAACCGCAACTATATAAGAGTGTTTTCTAAACACATATAGTATGCCTTTAGGGACGAGTTAGCTGCTTTCTATAGATAGTAAGGAACAATCTTATAAATTTAAGGCAGAATGCTGGCTCTTCTTTTATAGGAATTTATAGTTTTATAGCCTTTTACGGAGTAATATTTCTTAAAGCTGTTGGTATAGAACAGAGCTAAGGAAAGTAGACTTTGGTAGGTATATAAACTATTAATACTTATCTCTACTTAAATAAGGCTGGATTTATGCATATTAGTGCAGATATACTAGCAGCAAAGATGCATAAAAACAGCTGTATGCAGCAAGAAAATGCACTTAGATATTTAAACTATTCTATTTCAAGGTGCCTACGGTAAGACTCTAAGATATTAAGTAGTAGCCTTATAGGTGTTACTAACTGGTAAACATAGATCCTTTTATATCTTAGATATTAATATCTAGTAATGCTACCTATCCTATGCGCTATTAAGGCGTATGCTAAAAGAGGCCCATACGCGAATACCAAAACATTAATACGCTCCTCTAAGGATTTAATTTAGCTATGCTCTATATAATAGGCTAGCGGTAAAGGGACGCCCCCTAGTTAATATACGGACACCCCCAAATTAATATATGGACACCCCCTCCTTAATTAGTTTAGTTCCTTTCCAATTAAGTTAGAATATTATATGCGTTTAACTTGTTTACATCTATATTACAAACAATTGTTGCGCGTCTATACCTAAGATATTACCTCACATTTGGCTCACCTCTAATTGTTAAGCGTCGCCGCGGCCGCCTAGCTGGCTCTGTAACTCCTAATTAGATTAATATATTAACTCGCCGTAAGCCATCAGCATTTAAATAAAATACTAGATATACTGTGCGCGGACATAGGCATAGGTGTAGGCGTGGTCGTAGTCGTGGGCGTGGGAGTGCCTGCGGAGGTAACCTATAGACATTAAGCAGAGGTGGCAGCACCTAAATTAGTTTGCGTGACGCCTTATAAAGTATTGCACAATTTAATTAATTAACTTAGGAGCAGGTAGGTAATATTTTAGGTGGTAAAAGTAGTGGTGGAAGGTAAGATACTACTATAGATAACTTATAAGGTGTTAGTAGTAAGGCTTATAAAGGCCTAGGCAACTTGCCTTTTTAGGAGGATTTTGCTAAGGGCTCCTTTAGCGCATTCCAAATCTAATTTAGACTTTACTACTTGTACTATAACTAAAATTAAGACTTAATTGTAATATTACAGTTATAAAAGTTATATTTTAATAATTTGATTTTTGTGATGTAGATGTAAATAAGTTAAATATATATAATGTTCTAACTTAATCGGGAAGGAACTAAACCAATTAAGGAGGGAGTGTTTATATATTAATTAGGGGGTGTCCATATATCAATTAGGGGGTGTCCCTTTACTACTGGCTATGCAATATACCCCTCTATAAAGAAGGACCTTGTTAGTAGGACTACCTTAGCCTAATTAGGACATGATAGAGTCAATTATATATTAAGTTTGAGCTTTATTATAATAATTTAGAGCCTTAATTTATTAATTAAATTTATAACTTTATTTTACGAAGACTTAATTTAATCTAGAGACTCTAGTTGGTTTACTTGTGCGTATACCTTTCTTAACAGCGTATGGGATAAGTTAATATCTAAAACGCAGTAAAAGTAACAGTATTCTATAAATAAAATAAAGTAGGGGCGCTAAACAGGCCATTCCACTATAGGCTTAGTGGGGGTATCCCAAGAGGATATTTTCCTATAGATGCCTCCGCCAAGAGGATAGTACCTAAAATATGCCTCTAAGTAAGCTCGTATAGCATAAACTGCCAATTTAGCAGCGAGATAATAAATATATACGCTCTAGATACCGCCCTTTATCTAGCTCTTTTACCTATTACTATAAAGCCTTTATTTATACAGAAGCTCAAAAGCGCTCTACTTTAGTGTAGCTAAGTAGGCATATAAACAACAAGTTAATTCCTCCTGCCATTATAGTCATATCTATCTGACTGGCATTATCAGCTAGTGCCTCTTCCCTACTAGAGGCTACGTACTATATCTTGTCCTTAATAAACCTAAATAGCGACTTATCTTGCCTAAGCTGACGCTCTATCTTATTATATTCCCCTTATATAAGCTAAAAGGATGTCTATAGGTTTTAATTGCTATGTCTCTAAGAAGCGCAATAACTTAGGGAGCTTAGATAAAGGCTTTCTTATTAGTTGGCGGAGGCGTTAAAGGCGCGCCTATAAAGCTTAAAGGCAGTATAATATGCTAAGATTCTTTTAGAGGAGGCTGCGACGTAAACATAGCCGTATATTATAGCATAAGATGGGCTGCATCCTGAAGTTAAACAGTAGTCATCTTAAGGACTAGTTGGGGTTTCGGCATGGTTTAGTTAACTTAGCAACCGCGCCAAGCTAAACGCCAAGCAGCGGAGGCAGTGTATTACTACCATAATGCCATACTTAAAACAACACCAACTATAGTTCCCTAGGAAGTAGACCCTTAATAAGGGTATAGCCTTAGCGGGTCAGCACCCTCCCTGCTAGCGCAGCCGATTTACTACGTAAACTATATAAGAACTAGCCAATCACCAATAGGAAGAAAAGATGGAGAGAGTTTTTATACAGAGGTCTAACTGGAAAGTAATAAATCCTGTATAAATACAAGATTTTTAAGCAGAATTGATTTAAAGCTAGTAATATATTTTAAAGTAAAAGGTTTTTAAGCGAAGCTATGTTTTAGTAGATTCTATTATTAAGTATATAAGGAAGCTGGGCAATAAGGTGGTAGGTAGGGAGGAAGTATTAATACTTATTAGACTAGATATAGCCATCGCTACTATTTCTAGAACCTTTATTTAATTTGCTTACAATATTAGACTAGAATCTTCTAGAATTTATAAATTATGCATATAAACTTAGTTGTTAACTTAGATTAAGAATTAAGCGGTCTATCTACCTTAAAGTCTAATAATACTTAATTGCAGCAGCTTGGCCATGGCCTCGTGGCCACTCTCGGCGGCCCTCGACAGCGGCGTCCGACTAGAATTATCCTCTAAATAAACATCAACCTTGCCCGTCTCGAGCAGCACCTTAATCACAGCCTCATACCCTCCCTTGGCCACCCTTAATAGCGGCGTCTAACTACAGTTTAAAAAGAGACATCTACCTAGCTTAAGTCGGGTTTTACTTACTCGCTATAACAACTAAAGACGCCGACGTTAGCAATCTACTTAACGGAGGTATTTACCTAATTTCCTTACTGGGGGTACATATAATCCGTCCGCCTTTGCGCCTTTTATAAGCAGAAGCTTAACCATATCTTCACATCTAATCTCAATTGCCCAGTATAGAGCCGTAGTTTTTGTACTATCCCTTACATTAACGTCGACCTCCCTATTATCCTTAAAGTTTAAAATAGCCTTAGCAAGAGAAAAAGAGACCGTGCTTTAACGCAATATATAAGAGGTTTAAGTTCTGCTCTGGCGTATTTCTTAAATATAGGTTAAGCTTTCTAGATAGATTAATCCAAAGGTGTAGTATCTAAGTTAATGGCCATTAGAAGGATTGTAGTAGGTCCTCCTAAGGTATTTACTCCCTTTTTACTACCTCTACGTAGGGGATCTAGTTTATTATAGCATACTTTAAGAGAGGAAATTTATGTTTAATCTTTTGATATCCAAGACTTAACAAGAGTATCTCTTTTATAGATATATTGGATGCAAGACCTTAATAATTAAAAATATGCCCGGCCAATTGCTTTATCTATTAAAGAACTATTAGGCACTATTACATTAACATGCTAAGAGTGTACTATATATATATTGCGGTAGCTAGCAACGATCTTATAACAGTGAGATAGCTTAATAGATATAGCTTCTAAAACATTATATAAATGCTAGGGAATGCTAATTACTAAAGGCACAGGCTCCCCCTATTAACTTTAGTAGCCGTATATTAATATAAACTAGTTAGTAAAGAAGGCTGCTTCTCCGCAGACTCTATCTTCCTAGTCTTTAGCCATTTAGTGTCCTAGATATATTAATACGCCCCTATATAGAAGACTCCTTATAAGACTTAATATATTCCCACAAGTAGTTCTTATATAAGTGGTTAAGAAAAGGCTTATATATAAAACAATAATTATAGTCTAGACAGTCGCGACAGTGGAAGCGTAGCCTATAGATATCCTATTTAATATAAGAATTGTTTAACCGCTTCAAGCTACCTACTTATATAAAAGCATCTACTGTACCAATAACCACCATAACGTCTGCCGTTAAGTTACATAGCATCTATAGCGCTTAAATCAGCCCCTGCACCTAGCAGAGATCTATAGAATATAGACAGTTCTTCTAGCATCTTCCCGTTTCTATAGAAGGTAGCAATAGAAATAGGGCTCTATTGCCCTTCTAGTTAAGGAAGAGTAATATATTTACTGCGTAAACCTTCCTTAATTAGTTGCTTAACAATATTAGGGTTTCCTATCCTATAAGCCCAGTAAAGGGGGGTCTAGTGTCCACTTTGCGGCAAGGACGTAAGGCCCTTGCTAAGCACTACGTTTAAAATCTATAATAAGCTTCTTAAAGAGGCATAATGGAGCAGACTATCTCCTTTTACGTCCTTAGTTTTAGGATTAAGGCCTAAGCTAAGGAGATATTTGAAAGTGTTAATATATCCACTTCTTATGGCAAGCTAAAGAGTAGTTCTGCCATAGAAATCCGCAAGGTTTTAGATTGTATGGTATTGCTTATAGACTAAACGCAGTAGATATATATATCCTATAAAGGCAAGGAGGTTTAAAAAGGACCCATACCAACCACTAAGGTAGTTAATATTAGCGCCCTTATTAAGCAGTAGCTTTACGACCTGCTTGTGGCCTCTATATAAAGCCGCCTAGAGTGCGTTGCCGTAGTATCTACCTTATGCGTTGACATCGGCGCCCTTATTAAGCAGTAGCTTTGTAACCTGCTTATAGCCTCTAGCTAAAGCCGCCTAGAGTACATTACCGTAATTTCTACCTCGCACGTCACCGTACTTTCTACCTTACGTATTAACATCGGCGCCCTTATTAAGTAGTAGCTTTATAACCTACTTATAGCCTTTATATAAAGCTGTCTGGAGTACGTTGCCATACTCTCTACCTTGCACGTTAATATTGACGCCTTTATTAAGTAGCAGTTTTATAACCTACTTATGGCCTCTATATAAAGCCGCCTAGAGTATATTGCTATAGTATCTACCTTACGCGTTAACATCGGCGCCTTTATTAAGTAGCAGCTTTATAACCTGCTTATGGCCTCTATATAAAGCTATCTAGAGTATATTACTATACTCTTTACCTTACGCGTTAATATCGACGCCTTTATTAAGCAGCAGTTTTATAACCTGCTTATAGCCTCTATATAAAGCTGCCTAGAGTGCGTTACTATAGTATCTACCTTACGCGTTAATATCGGCGCCCTTATTAAGTAGCAGCTTTACGACCTGCTTATAGCCTCTATATAAAGCCGCCTAAAGTGCATTGCCGTACTTTCTACCTCGCGCGTTACCGTAGTATCTACCTTACGCGTTAATATCGGCGTCCTTATTAAGCAGCAGCTTTATAACCTGCTTATAGCCTCTAGCTAAAGCCGCCTAGAGTACGTTGCTATACTCTCCACCTTACGCGTTAATATTGGCGCCCTTATTAAATAGTAGCTTTATAACCTACTTATAGCCTCTAGCTAAAGCCGCCTAAAGTACGTTGCCGTACTCTTTACCTTACGCGTTAATATCGGCGCCCTTATTAAGTAGCAGCTTTATAACCTGCTTATAGCCTCTATATAAAGCCGCCTAGAGTACGTTGCTAGCTCTTTACCTTACGCGTTAATATCGGCACCCTTATTAAGTAGCAGCTTTACAATCTACTCATAGCCTCTATATAAAGCTGCCTAGAGTGCATTGCCGTAGTATCTACCTTGCGCGTTAACATTGGCGCCCTTATTAAGTAGCAGCTTTACGACCTACTCGTGGCCTCTAGCTAAAGCCGCCTAGAGTACGTTGCTGTAATTTCTACCTCGCGCGTTGCTGTGCTTTTTACCTTGCGTGTTAATATCGGCGCCCCTATTAAGTAGCAGCTTTACGACCTACTTATGGCCTCTATATAAAGCCGCCTAGAGTGCGTTACCGTACTCTCTACCTTGCGTATTAATATCGGCGCCCTTATTAAGCAGCAGCTTTACAATCTACTTATGGCCTCCATATAAAACCGCCTAGAGTGCGTTGCCGTAGTATCCACCTTACGCGTTAATATTAGCGCCCTTATTAAGCAGCAGCTTTATAACCTGCTTATAGCCTTTAGCTAAAGCCGCCTAAAGTACGTTACCGTACTCTCCACCTTACGCGTTAATATTAGCGCCCTTGTTAAGAAGTAGCTTTACTACCGCATTATATCCAAACTCTGCTGCGAGTAATAGCGGTATCTGTCTATAGCTGTCTCTTAAGTCTACTAAGATTATAATATTTCTCTCTAGCTTAGATAGCAGCTTCTCTAATAGAGAAAGTAATCCAAATTGCGCCGTTAAGTGCAATCCTATTGTTTCTCTAGGATATTTTTAACAATACTTGCCGTATTTATAGGTTGAAATTAATATAACCTATATAGTATAGCAAATCGAGCTGCTGCGCTAAAGAAAAGAATAAGCTAGTTTAGACACCTAATCTTAAACTACTAGTATATACTGTCTCTAGTGCCAAGCAGTATAGTCCAAGAATATATTTTACTCTAGCCTGCCCTTAAAGTCTTTATTAATAGAACAGCTGCTATGTCTAAAGGTACTAAAGGAAAGATAAGTAAGACATATTAAGGCTATGTCCAGCTACGCATAAGGATTCTACTTTTCTCTAATCCGCTCGAAATACTCCTGGGTAGTATAGTATATTAGATAAATAATATCGCTCTCCTTACCCATAGTAACAAGGCCGGCGCATATAGAGACCATATCTTTAATATTGGAAATGTTGTCCAGATCTAGCTCTTCTTTGCCTAGCTCTACCGCCAAAGCATGGCATAGCTCTATAGTAGTGGGTTGTCTCTATACGTATATAATCTAGAACAAGACATTCCTTACTTATTCCCGCTTTCTAAAAAGTTGGCTTTCTATTCTTTTAATTGCTTTGTTATATGCTTTATTATAGACTTACTTAAGTGCTTTAGAATCTTCAGAGCCTCTAGAAAACCGCTTTAAAGCCAACTTTACTGCCTTAACAGTATCCTTGTTTAGTAATAAGTCTATATAAAGGCGAGTAAGAAGGAACTTAGCAACATTATAAGCTATAAGTGCTTTTATAAGCTACGCGATATACTTATATACTATCTACTGCTTTAATAATCTTATCCTGCACTAAGCCCTTTAGCTTAACATCCCATTAAATACATTTCAGAAGTTAGTAAGTCTGGCCTACTATAAATTGTTTTACGTCCTTATCATTTGCGCGTACTTCTAATGTTAGCATCCCCTTAAACTTAGTTTTAACCCCTAAAATATATCTCGAAGTAGCTATTAAACGTAGGTCTATCCTGCTTTATAAATCTTAAAGCTTGGCAAGAAACTAGTAATAGCTGCCATCTTTATCTGGACACTTATCTAGAGTATTAACTATAAGATATATACTTAAATAAGTAGTAAGAACAGATTAAAGAGCCCTAAAGATATCTTTAAGTAATGGCTTTGTCCCCTAGTCAGTATACTGCTTATATAAAAGTTCTATAGGCTCTACAATAGATAGTTGGGCCTACACTAGCTACTTAAGGATAGCCGCTAGTAGACTAGCGGCATTCTAGTCTGCTTATGCCTTATAGTTATAATATATATAAGCAACTCCAACGGTACCGGTCAGTATTACTTTTAAAAGGTAATTAATTGCAATTACTACTATTATTATCTTACTGGCTCTAGGGATCCTAAAATAGAACAGTGTCTTATTTAGTCTATAAAGCCACCTCGCAAACTTAGGGGCATTAAGAAACCACTAACCTATCCCTTCCCGTCTACGGCCTATAAAATTAGATTGCTAAGCCGGAAAATCCGTTAGTAATATCTATCCTATAAGCTTGTTATGCCATATACAGTCTTGGTCTTGCCGTATTATATTAAGTCCAGATTCTATAGTAGGAACGCGGTTCCAAATAAAGGCCGTGTTATCTTTAATTGCTTAAGATAGTTTGCTTAGACATATAAGTAATGTTATCTTATAACGCCATTATAGAGACTTATAAGTAGTCTATCTGTAACGCAATCTCCACTAGTGTCTTTAGGCGTTCCATCCTGGCCAATATGCTAGTAACTTCCTCTTTGCTAAACTTTTATATAAGCGCGTTGCCTGCCTTTTTCAGTCTACTTCCGCTAGTTATCTTAGCCTACAGCTCCTTAAGCGCTTACTTAAACTAATTAAGCGGCCTATTCTTGACTCTAAGAGCCCAAACCACGGTATACCACGACTTATTAGAGCCTCCCTTCTTAAGTTAGAACCTCAAGCTAACAAGAAGACTGTTAAGGCTTAAAGCCTTAATAGCACATTTTGCCCAGTCTTTTAAGGCATCCTTTATATCGTTAAGGTATCCAAGAACCTTATTAGAGAGCTAGAAAATAGCAATAATGCTAGCTGTGACACTAAGCGGGTCCATATGGAAGAGAGGTGCGGAGATACGGTGGGGAGGTATATAGGCGTGGCGGTAATAAATAAAGGCATAATAGAAGACTTGGTTGATAAGCCGCTCTGCTAAAAGAAGAGGGCGACATCGCGCAGATTTTCATTGGGCATAGTAAGGCTAAACAGCGTTTCGCTGCATTCGCCTTGCCTCATTGCTTGCGCCACAGATTAACGCTAAGCATCTGTATACGACTGCGCCTTCCACGCAGGTATTATGTTACGTGCTTGTAGCCAACGAAACTAACACAAAGAATGATATAAATTCAGTTATTAAGGCGCTTATACCTTATTAGCGCTAGCAGGGAGGATGGCCGACCCGCTCCGGCTATAAACTTATAAACTTACAAAAGCTTATTATTAGCGCCATTGAACACGTGTATTTTATATCTAACGCTTTACTAGATATATAAGGTGGCCACTAGAGACTGCTTACGTGCTCTTAAAAATATACGCAAAATGTTATAAAAATACTAAAACTAGAAACAAAAGAAATATATAAGGCTAGATCTAGAAATATTAAAGAAGTTCCTATGTAAAGACCCCTATAAACTTCGCAGCGACCTAAATATATATATATATATATATATATATATACACACATATATGTACACACACGTGAATAGCCTTATAAGCGTAGCCACAAGTCTAAGCCCTCTTGCGTAACCTAACCACCCCACTATATAGGAATAGAAGATAACTTCCTTCCCCCTATCAACCTTACAGCCCATATTACCTACTCCCACCACTTTACCTATCTCTATATCTACTTCACCTATTACACTATAGCTATATAAGCGATATAATGAGGATAAGGAAAAGAGTAGAATGGACTTGCTACTAGGATTCCTATTAGTAGCAGAGTACATTACTTAAGCTACCGATAAATCGGCTATAATCTTCTGCCGCTTTAACAAACTAGTGGCAAGAAATCTTCTGCAACTGCAGAGTTAGTTAACTAAGCTTAAGGAAATATAGAAGAGTCGTAATAGACAAAATGCTTTATAGCCTATACCTAAGGCGCGCAGCTATGCAAAGAGTTGGGAAAGTCTAGTAAATGATAGGGCGCAAGGCGGGCTGGCAAAGGATATCTAAAATGCGTTAGAGGAATACTGTACGTATAACGAACAGCTTTAATAAACCGTTACTAACATAGCCCTATTCTAGACAAAGCCCTTCTCCTTTATAGCTAGATTCTACAGCTTCCTAGCCCTACTAATCGCACCATCACAGCTATGCAGCAGTGGCTTAGCTAAGACTCTTACGGATATATATTGGTAAATAGGGAATTAGGAGGCGATAACGCAAAGCCAAAGAAGCCTTTGGTGGACTTAATAAGCCTATATTTACTAGCGCAGAATAATCCTATATCTCGATTTGTGGCTAATCACCTTAGGCTTTTCTTCCTAGTACGCAATATCTAGTAACTGTCTTTTCTGCGTCGCTAAATTAAATGATTAGGATTATTCTTAATCGACCTAAAAAGAGATCTTAATAAACGGAAGATAGAGAAATTCGTTACACTATAAGGAGCTGTAGTATCTATGGGCTTCCTTATAGCACCCATATAGGTTATTTAGGGTAAGGGGGAATATATAGTCGCAAAGTTGGCTACAGTGACTGGCTTTGTTATAATTTTCGCGTTATAGGTCGGGTTTGCCACAAATGCGCAAAGAAAAGAGGTTTTGGCTGCGACAGCTACATATACTGCTGTGTTAGTTATATATATTAGTAAAGGTTAGGGGTAATATGCCAAATCATTTGGATCCTGCCGCTATATAACAACTGAACTCGTACACAATTTAGTGAGATAGAGCGCGATAAGTCGTTTGCTAGGGACACTTATATAGTTAAGTATAAAGGCTAATCTGTACTTTATAAGGGTATAATAGAGTATATTAATAGTTAGAGAGAGCGGTCTTATATACAGCTAGTAGTGGTCTAGATATTGGTGGCAATTTGTTTTATTAGGACGGCTATAGAATAGTTATACAAAGTAAATAATAATTTAATTCCTATAAGCCTAATCCTAACTCCTAATATCTCTATTAGGTATCTTAAGTGTCTCTATTAACTTAACCTGTTTATTATAGTACATTACCTATTACTACCCCGCCACCGATTATGCTCAACCTATAAAGTTATTTAGGCAAGAACAAGTCTGCGATCTTCCTTTAGTATATGGGGAGCACTGTCGGACCTATAGGAGGGTCTATCTATGCCACCCAAGTCTTCTTCTCCTTCTTCTCCCTCTCTTTCTTCTCCTTTATCTTCTTCTCCCTCTCCTTCTCCTTTTCCTTCTCCTTCTCCTTCTCCTTCTCCTTCTCCTTCTCCTTCTCCTTCTCCTTCTCCTTCTCCTTCTCCTTCTCCTTCTCCTTCTCCTTCTCCTTCTCCTTCTCCTTCTCCTTCTCCTTCTCCTTCT
>Ga0307507_10001591_pt1 | contig 50246 bp, 14 predicted proteins | sample 7_EM_MG_FD_207223 | JGI IMG/M metagenome (GOLD analysis project Ga0307507, IMG submission 207223) | Populus trichocarpa ectomycorrhiza microbial communities from riparian zone in the Pacific Northwest, United States - 7_EM | ecosystem: Host-associated > Plants > Roots > Unclassified | place... | reverse complement strand
AATTTAAAGCTTTATATACTAAATATTTTTAATGCCTAATAACTAAATCGCCGTATTTGCGTTCCCAATTGTCGTTACGTGACGCAATTTTTGGGTGACGAAAACCAGCCATTAACGTTGCTTAACTGACACCTACTAGAGGTTCCTCCGTCCTTTTTATCTTCTCTCTTGCCCGTCTCCTCGTCCAATACTGTCCATATTGCCACGTTAACCAATAGATCCCTTAGTGGGGACTAGGGAGGAGTGTTAGAGTACCACTAGCTCTTATAAGGAAGAAAAAAAGAGAGGAGGGTATAGAGGAGGGAGTATTTATAGACGGGAGGAGGCCTGCAATTATAGGAGATTAGGCAGCCATAATATAGCCATTAACATTACTTAACTGACACATACTAGAGGCTCCTCTATTCTTCCTATCTTCCCTCTTACCCGTCTTCTTATCCAATGCTGTCTATATTACCACGTCAACTAATAGATCCCTTAGTGGGGACTAGGGAGGAGTATTAGAGTACCACCAGCTCTTATAAGGAAGAAAAAAAGAAGAGAGGAAGGTATAGAGGAGGGAGTATTTATAGACAGGAGGAGGCCTGTAAACGGGAGATTAGGCAGCTATAATATAAACATTAATGTCAGTATACATGCTTTAATCAATGGGCACAAATATCACTGTATAATACGTATGCGTTGTTAATTATTGGATAATTGATTGTCTAGAAGTAAGGGGTTGCTCCAAGGTCAGGTTAACTAGCCTCGCTTCGCGGTCTCGTGACCACGTCACATAACTAACATTCCGACACTGGAGCAACTCTAAAAACAAGGCTAATCTACATTCCAAAGCTAAGTTTACTTCTAGACTTATTCGCAGCGTATACGCAATAGCTAGAGATCTAATTAATACGTAATAGCTAGAGATCCAATCAATACGCAATAGCTTCCACGCTCCTTTTACAGGTCCGTAATTGCAAGAAGAATTGTTAGGGGTAGTAGGTTAATATATCGCGAGGGCCGCCAAGGCGCTAGTGGTAAGCAAGCCAATAGCGATTTTTCATCCTAGGGATGGAAAATCCTGATTGGCTGGTTGAATTTAGGGTCCATATTGTTACAATTAGTTACCTAACGCTAAGCTAAATCTAAGTTTGTTCATTCAACCCATCCTATAACTTGTAGGTTAATTTGGTTCGTATTAATAAGCCATTAAAGAGCCGCGCAGGGCTTTCCCTTCGTTATGGCATTAGCAGGGTTAGCCTCTCCGTCAATCCATTTCACCTCCGTAATCTGTCTCTGTTTATAGGCTTGCCGGAGGCACATTATATTAATTATTAGGCGCTTTTCTTAGGTGGTTCCAAGTCATACTAAATAGTTATATAAGGACTTGGAATCAGTGCAAAGCATAAATAGGAGGTTAATTTGTAGGATCTTGTCTACTGTAGATTTAATCGCAACGCCGATATTAAAGCCGTGGGCCGTACCGTAGAGTTTAGAAGCTAGTATGCTCCAAGTAACTCTTTTACACTTAACTAAGCTCCAATGGATGATGTTGGCCTTCTTTATAGCATCAGCTAGTATAATAACGTAGCCAATCTGCAAAGAGAGGTCCTTGTTGTTAGCAAATAACGCGTCCATAAACACTAGGAGCTATAGGGTTTTAATATCTAACTTAACAAACTTAAGGCCTCTATTAGTGTTCTTAATTTACCAGTTTAGACACTTATTTAACTGTTTTGCGTCTTCCTTATTAGGGTTAATTACCTAGGCGGTAAAGGATAAATCAAATAAGGCTTCTGGCTGGTAAACTAAAGCAATATATACACCTCTAGCGCATTAAGTGATATACTGGTCCTTTAGAGTTAAGGTTCTTATAGCTCCTCTTAATCCTATACTCATAGCAAGCTTAGTGCTAATTATACTAAGGTTTGTGCATTATCGTTCCTAAGTAAGCGTAATGCTCCTATTAGTTAGTAGCTGAATGACTCCACTATTAAACTTAATGGGCGTATTAACGGTAAGTTATTCCCATTCTTTAGCTATAAACTTGGCCTTATGCAGCTTATTTTACTCTGCGTTTATAAAGGTCTTATCTGCCAGGAATAGAGTATTATCAGTTTATAGGCCTACAATGCTAAAGGGTTCGTTGCTCTATAGGAGATAGGGGTTGTATATAGACTAGTCCATGTGCAACTGTTAAATGTAATATAAGTAATATATCTTAAACTAGTGGTTACTAGCTTCTGGTACTCTATAGAGTGGTTTTATAACCTTTAAAACGGAGGCCTTATTAATCCTAAGTTGCTTAATTAGCTTATACAGAGGTCGTACATAGAATTCTTAATTTAGTGTGGTGGTTAATTGTACGTAGGCCTGTAAAATGTCTTAGAGGTAAAGTCATGCCTATGGAAGCTTTATGGCGGCAATACAGAGAATTAGTTATTGGCTGACTTATTAAATGGTTAGTAATTAGGTAAGAACCAGTTCCTTTTCTAAGTTATTATAAGCTTGTATAACTAGTTAGGATTTCTTAAAAGCCTTATTAGTTCCTTTATTCTTAATCTCATTAACAAATCGCGAATTAAAGAGTTATACGCCTTATAGTATATCCGTAAATCTTATAATCTCAAAAACTCCCTTCTTAAGTAGACCAGTAAGCTCCTTCTATTAGGAGGCGCTAAATTAAGTACTAAATTAACTGTCATCCTATAGGTAGATGGTGATGTCAGCCATGGCTGTAAGTAGAGGGTATTTGCAAGGGCGTCCTCTGCCTTGTTTTAGGGGTTGTTGCTAAGCTTTAGCAGGTCTCTCTAAGACAGTCTTAGGAAGGGCTAACCCAAATAGAGGTTTAGGTGGCAATTCTGGTCCAACAATTTACTCCTGTAATTTAGTTGCTTAAAGGTAGGGTTTTATAACCGTAGATTAGAAGGCTATAGGTCCGCTAAACAGTTTAATAGTGCATATTTCACCCTTAATAGTAAGTAAGGTAAATGGCCCGTCCTAATAGCCGCTTTGGCTAGTGTTTCCTTCTCTCCAGACTAAAACAGGCGAATTTGGTGGGAAATTATGAATCGCATTAGCATTGGGTCTGTTTCGTATATTTAACGCGTTGGCGATCTGTTATTCAGCTTGTAGCTTCTATATCTCTACCATAGCCTTTTTGATTACGGCAGCGCGTTATATAACCGTAGGGGATGGTGCATTGGATTTAACTATTTAGGGGTAGGCTCTAAAGACTAGAAGTATAGGAACTAGTCCTCTAGGGCTAGCTAAATTATTAATTGCTTTAAACGCCATTTAGAGTCCTATCTCCTTGTTAATTTTAGGGATTTTAGTTATAATGATTTAATAGGCTTAGTGTAATGGACTATAGTAGCGCTCTACTATTCTAATAGAGTTATATGCTTTAACCGGTACTCCCTTTATACTAATTCCTATAATAGTGGCGTATTACTTAAATTCCTTACTAACAAAGTTCTTTCTGGCGTTATAGGTAATTAGGTCTAGTAGCCCTAAATAGATATTAATCTAGTACATCCATAGAACATCCTATATGTGTTTGGCGCTAATGTCTTATAGCCATCTACCGGCTTGGAATCGTGTTCCTTTATTAATAACATATAGAAGGGGTAATCCGCTAATATACATAATGTTAACAATAATATTATAGTTAAAATTAATATTATCTTATAGGGTAAAGCGGAATCTACCTAGTGATTTGCTAAACTTCTAATAGTAGTAGCAGAACTTAGTTAGTTGCTTAATGGCTATTCTATCTGTTTCATAGCCAGTATAATAGAGTAGTTTTTATAATTTCTTAACTAAGGGATATCTAAATCGACAATATAGGCGCCGTAGCTCTATATCTATTAAGTAGCAGGGGTTCGCGTTAAAGGATTTAGACAGATATAACTGTAGTAATAAGCTCTATAAGAGAAACGGGTGGCCAAACCGTCGCACTACTGGTACTTTTTTAGTGTAAGTAATAACAACGTTTCTAAGGTTATTGTAGTAGATTTGGAGTCTATCCATATCCGCTAAGCAGAGCAAGAAGGGGGTATCCACATAGATAACATAAAACTGTATCTTGCCTATAGGGGTAATAACATCCGCAGTTCTAATGGAGGTAGCGATTCTAATGCCAAACTGCATATTAACTTGTCCTTTAGTTAAGGTATTAAGTCTTATAGATTGGTCCGCGTTTTATAGTGCCTAGAATTGTCTGTAACCGGCCATAGACTTCTTTAACATACTAGTATTAATTATAATTCCTATAAATACTGTGGAAGTATAGCGTAAAGCAGCAGTTGTTGTGTTATAGTTAAACAGGTTAGTTTCTATAGTAGGTTCCGTAGAGATTATAGTAAATAAGTAAGTATAAGCCTTATTAGCTAGTTCTACGCTTATAGAGGTTGCTTTATCTGTAGTAAGAGTCCCAAATAATATAAGGTAGTAGCCGTTAGGGTCTTCTAATTCTTCCTTACTGTTGTTATTATTAGTGTTTTTATTAGTGTCTGTGTTTAGCATAAGAGCTTTAAAAGTCTTATTATACTTATTATTATCGTCTCCTTTACAGTAGATAGTATATTATCTGAAGCGTTCTTTAAAGTTACCATTGCAGCCCTTGTTATTATTAAAACGTCTTTTATACTTATCTCTAGAACGGTTCTACTCCTCCTCTATATGTTTCTATAAGTAGTAGCTCTTCTTTTAGCAAATATAGCACTTGGCCTTTAGAGATCTAACAGTGTTTTGTCTATAGGAGCGGGTTTGGTCACGGTTGTTACGGATATTATGGCGGTATATGCAATCCGTAAAGTAGGTTCCTTAAGACGGTCTTATTAAGGCCTAGGAAGGGTATTCCTTCTCCTATATAACTATAGAAGATTGCAACTTGCTAATTAACTAGGAGAGGTCTTTAGAAGGGTTGGAAATAGCAATACGGCATACTGGTACTCCTTAGCAAGCGGTAACTAGCTTATTTATAAGGAAGAGGTCTATACAAAACTCTAGGTATAATCTATGGTAATGTTTTAAGAGCTTATTAAGGAGTAGTTGGAAACTCTAATAGATTTGCTTATTAGGGTTCTTGTTAATAATTCCTTGGAAGTTGGTAGCATTCTATTTAGTAAGGTTTCTCTAATAGTACTCTAGTCCTTTAAAGAAGTGACGTATATGGTTACATGCCTTAGTAAATAATCTAGTTAAAAGGCTGCTATTATAGTAGTGATCCTAAGCAAGTCCCTTTAGTATAGTTGGGAGTGCGGTTATATAGCCTTTAGGAGGTAGACCAGCTCTCTTATAGATATTATAAAAGATAGTTAACTTAAAGTTAAAGCTATTACTCACTTTATTGTACTTCTGGTTGTCTGTATAGATCTTGGCAATAGTGGCTGCCTCTTTGCTATATATAGGCAGGTGCATAGCAGGGTTGGTATTAGCAGTACTAGGGTAAAGATACTGGGCAGGAGGGGGACTAGGTGGGGTAGAAGCGGTTACTAGAGGGAGGGTAGAGGCAGTTACCGTAGGCAATAATTGCTGATTCTGTGTCTATAGGAGTTAAGTAAGGAGAGTAAGTAGTTGATCTTGGGTAGAGGTAGGTACAGCTTACTATTAGGTAGCGGTTGGTGCAGTTTACTAGGGTATAGATGTAACAGCTAGTTAGGGTGTTATAGGGGTAGGTATTTGCGTTTTAGGTGTTGTGGCTATAGCTATAGGCTGGATTGCAGGCATTAGAGGTAGTGGAGGTAGTTAATAGCTTATAGGCGTTGGCACTGTATAGGAAGGTAGTGGGCTATGGGGGGGGGGTTGTAGAAGCTAAAGAGGCTATAACTAACGGGGGTATAGCTTGATTTAATATTAGAGCTATTTATATTAAGTTAAGCCGTTCTTATAGCGCCACTGTAATTATAGGGCTGACTGCCTTAAGAGCTTCTGTGATTTCCTTATCTGTCCATTTATAAGGTTCTTCCTCTTAGAGGAGGTTAAATAGTGCTTCTGAGATTGAATATCTGCTATTATACTTTCCTACATACACTTCTCTCTTAAGTAGATAAGTGCGTAACTTTACTCTTGTGTTAATTCACATGTGTCTGAAATCTTTAGTAGTAAAGCCTTTAAATTCCTCCTTAAATACTGTCCATAATGTGTAGTCTGTGAAGTTCTTCTATGTGTGTATATAGACCTTTGTTGCTATATAGTCTCCTAGCTCATCTTTAGAAGCTGTAGCAGCAGTAATTCTATTACTATGCTTTAATATCTTCTTATACCACTCTATTGTAGTTGTAGGTTAAGTATCTATAAGGTTTAAGTGGAGGTTTAAAGGTAAGAAGGTTTAAGGTTTAAGATTTGAGGTTTAGGGTGTTCTTTATAGCCTTAGGGCCTATAGAGTGTCCTTAGTTTGGGAGTTTAAGGGTTAAGGCTTAAATAGAGGTTAAGGTTGAGGTTAAGGTTAAGGGTTAAGGTTAAGGTTAAGGGTAAGGTTGAGGGTAAGGGTGTAGTTGAGGTTAAGGTTTATATATACGTTCTCTACAGCTATTAGACCTGTAAAGTGTTCTTAGTAAGGCTGCTATTCTCTCAGCAATCTGCTATATTAGCTATAAGGCCAATACACGCTCTTAAGCTTAAGTAGAAGTTGTAGTCTTCTTCTTTAGTAAAATAGACAAGAACTAGGCGATTAGTAAACTGTTTCCAGTACTACTCCTTAAGCGCTAGCTATTGCGTATTTCCTAATCTATACGTCTACTAATTAGTGTCAGTATACATGCTTTAATTAACAGGCATAAATATCACTGTATAATACATATGCGTTATTAATTATTGGATGATTAATTATCTAGAAGTAAGGGGTTGCTCTAAGGTCAGGTTAACTAGCCTCGCTTCGCGGTCTCGTGACCACGTCATATAACTAACATTCCGACAATTAACGTTGCTTAATTAATACCTACTAGACGCTCCTCTGTCCTTCCTATCTTCTCTCTCACCTATTTCCTCGTCTAATGCTGTCCATATCGCCATGTCGACTAATAGATCCCTTAGTAGAGACTAAGGAGTATTAGAGCGCCCCTAGCTCTTATAAGGAAGAAGAAAAGAAGAGAAGAAGGTATAGAGGAGGGAGTATTTATAGACGGGAGGAGGCACTACAAGTATATAATTTGGTAAGTACTAATAGCACAAAATTCTTGTATAAGATAGGCTTAATTGCTTACTAAAATATTAGGTATCTTTATCACTATAGGGGCTACTGCAGTAGTAGAGACGCCTTAAATATTTAATATAACTAACTACTAAGGCTGTTAATAAGTGGAAGGTAGGCTACCAATATTAGTGCAAACAATGTAGTTGTTAATATCGTTTATAGCCTGTTTTTGCTTCTGGTGTACGCGTAAATCATCCTTGTATTCAGCATAGAGCCAGTTATAGACAGTAAGCTAGTTTAGGTCTAGCTTTGTTATTAATATAGCTATAGGTAGTACGTCCCTTAGTATAGGCCGACTTAGTAGTTCTAGCTTTAAAAGATTATCTTTCTTCTTAAATAGGTTAATATACTGCCATACCTCATTAGTTTGGCTGTGTCTTAAATAATAAAGAACCATTAAATCTAATTAGATGGCTTATTAAGAATAAGGTTGATTTTTAATTTAATAGAGGTTGTTATTTTTAAAATTTAACAGGTTAGAAAGGCTCTAGGTCAGGGTCCAGCTAGCGTCTTAGCAGAACCTTATTTAGACGTTTAAACTTTTAATTTAATTTATCAGTTCGTTTATTAGTCAGGTATATTTATTAACTGGGGTTAATCGTCCGTTTGTTTAATAGGTAAAGAAGCTTAAGACACTGCAAAGGTAGTAGAAGTAGTCTAAGTAAGGCTATAAGGTTAGAAAGAGGGTTCTTAATTAGGAATTATTGTAATTGTCTATATATTCTCGGAGGTCACATAACTTCTTATATAAGCAACATTTCCGCCCTTAAAAAAAAATTAAAAAAATTAAAAAAATCAATTAACGCTACAGACAGTAGCAATATTAATCCGGCAATACTGCCAATTCTCCCTATATACCATTATATGTATATCTAACAGCTCTAGAAGCGGTAAAAAGGTAGGACAGATAGGGGGGTTAAAATTTAGAAAATTACACTTAATTGTAGTAGGATCTGCCATGTATATAATGTATATAGTAGTATTAATAGAGGTGTTAACAAAAAGGAAGGTGCAATACTAAGATATTTTAATGTTTATAATATTTTTGATGTTCGTCACGTGGATTCTGCTACAACCTACCGCCCGCAAGTTTTTTTCTAACCAATTAGAAGCCAACTTTCAAACCAATCAAAAGCTGGCTTGGCGGAAGTTTGAATTCTAGGACACCCACCCACCTGAAAGTAAAGACCACTCGTACCTCGGGTCAATAATAGAATAATAGGGTATATTGTATAGATAGACAAATCCTTAAGGGAAAAGGAGGAGTCTGTATATAAGGTAAGGAAGGGGTTTCCCTAGTTACATGCAGCGCACGTGCCTTATAGGCAAGTTACCCCTAGGTTGCCCTAGGGTCGCCTATACCTTGCGGCTATATAACTATCTACTTAGGTTTTACCTAACAATGCCCCCCCTCCTTTAAAAGGATTGTCCTTAATTCTTTATATACTTAAGCCTTAATAAAACCCTATAAAAAACCTTAATAAGGAAAAAAAAAACTGGAGGGGAAAAAGCGTCTTGATTTTGCGTATAGAGAGATAGGTAGTACATATATATAGCGCGGAGATGTTAAGGAACTTTAACTGGCGGTTAAAGTTGTCTAATTAGTTAGATTTGTCTTGCTAGGACTCCCCCACATTTAACTAAGCTAATAGCAATTTTATATACCCGGTATGGAAAATCCTAATTAGTTTATTTAACAGGTAGAGCTAATAGAGCTTAATACCATCGCCTAAATTCGGTAGACTAGAAATATTCCAAAGCTTGCTTATATAGGCAGGTCGCTAGTACCTTATAGGTAGGTTATAAGTTATTTATATATAGCCAGATTTATAGACAGTAAGGCTATATACCTATTAAATCCGCTGCTAACCCTACTTTAGCCTTATAATATACCAGCATAGCGCCGTATATACTTTGTAGGTAGGTTATAGGTTACTTATATACAGCGAGATTTATAGATGGTAAGGCTATATACCTATTAAATCCGCCGCTAATCTATACTTTAGCCTTATGCATTATCTGCCTAGTATATATATAGAATAGTATAAGCTATTAGTATAGGTTGCTGCCAGCGAGTTACCGGAAGGTCTTAGACCCTAGTTAAGTGGACCCTAGTTAAAGTAGGCCTGTTCTCTAATATAAACAATCTACTAAGCTAGTATAGAGTAATGGACTAGGTCTAGAAAGGGTATTTTCTAAATTAAGTTTTGTTATTGACGTACGCCATGGCCTCGCCTGTAAGTCGCCTATAAGTCACTTATAAGTCGCTAGCACAACTAGATTGCGTTAGAGTATGGCTTATATAGAATATTAATGAATTACGCTTTACCCTATATATATGCCGTAGTTCTTACTACAAGAGTTAACTTATTCTTTAATACCTTAGGACGTCCTCTGCTCTACTTTTATGTAGGTTATATCTTAGCAGCAGCGCTTACTTTTCGCCTACGCCTTAGCTACAAGGCTAGGGTGTCCTGCTTACAGTACTTATTTAGCAGTTATTAATAATTTTTAAGTTCTATCTCGTATTTCTATCTATTATACTTATTTAGCTATCCTAGCTATTTAATAAAGTACTATAGTTGTCTAGTACGATCCTAGTAGGTAATAATTGCTTCTACTTCCTAGCTGCCTTCCTTAAGCTCTTTTACTGCTAGGGGTTAAAACCTAGGGCGTAACTTATAAGGCTTTAGTAAGGAGATATAAAAGACTAGGTGGAGCTATGCCATAGCAGGTAAGAGCTCTAGCTTATATACTTACTGCCCTACACGCTATAGGATCTAAAATAGTCCTATAAACTTGCTGTTAAGTTTCTTATAGGGACGTTTTGTGTAGATATTCTTGAAAGAGAGTAGGACTTATTTACTAATAGCAAAATGCTTAGCCAGATGGTGATAATTATAGTATTTTACCTAAAGCTATTAGGTATATATTATTAACGCCGTTGCTGCCTTATATATAAGATGCAGGCGTTATAGATGCGTCTCTACAAGTTTAACATTTGTTAACTTAAGCTCCTCCCCACCTTACTAGGCGTCTTAGACGCCATCTAGGACTCTATCTAGGACATTTAGTAGCTAGCCGTAGGCGAGCTTAATAGGGGAACACTTTGTTATAGCATGGACCTTAAAGTTATAGGTAAAGGCTGCTTTATTAAGTAGGGAGGCCCAATTAAACTGTTCCTAGTTTGTAAATATATATAGGTATGCCTTAAGCTCCTAGTTTTGGCGTTCTGTCTAACCATCTATTTATAGGTAGAATGCGATGCTAAGCTTGCGCTAAATACGGAGATAGTAGCATATAGTACTCTAGTACTTACTTATAAATATACTACCCCTATTAGAGATAATATTATTTAGGGGCCCTATTTATATAAAGACTCTAAATAAGAGTTCTATAAGTTATATAGCATTAATTATCTTATATACTAGATAGTGGCGTACTAGCTTTATAAAATGGTCTATAAGGGTAAGGATGTAGTTGCACTCTACGCCATTAGGAGTTTTAGACTTAGGGAAATCCATAATAAAGTTAAGTAAATAATATTACTAGGCTTGGGTAGGGACCTAAAGAGGCTATAGCTTACTATAGGGTTTATGGCGGCGCGATTTATAATATTAGTAGACATTGCAATTATCTAAGTATTTATAGAGATCTTTGGTAAGACTATTCTAAGCATACTTCTACGCAATTACCTTATAGGTATAGTTAAATCCATAATAGCTACCTATAGGATTGTTATAATTCCGCTTAAGGATTTCCTATTACAATAGTATATAATTTAGTACCTAGACCTTGTTGTTTTGCCTTAAAAGTCCTTAATTATTAAAGGTGTAATCTTTATTACTAGCAGGAACCTATTCTTAGGTTAACTAATTATATATAAAGCGTGTAAAGGCGGCCCTTTCTTATACTTTATAAATAAAATTAACTAGTAACTTGGGGGGGGGGGGTATTCTATAAATACTGTTTTGGCTAAGGTAGCTACTACTACCTTTTACTATAGCATAAGACTCTACGCAAAGTCGGTGCCAGTAAAGTAATGTATAATATATAGGTGACTTGCTAGGTTGTTATAGGGGACTATTACCTAGGCTAAGGGATCTTCCCTAGGGTTAAACGCTATTAGGCTAGTTAAGGAGGTCTTAAAGGGAATAGTAGGACACCTTAGTCCGCCGGCGCCATATTTGCGAGGGTTGCTTATATGCTGTATATATGCTACTTACTAGTTTGGTATAGTAGCACCAGGGCCGCCTATAAGGCCTATAACCTATAACTTTTGCTGTAATGTATAGCATTAAGGACTGTCCTTTTACTGCTATTTTAAAAGCCTTTAGTATAATCTAGACGCTAGGATAGTGTATTGGCGGAATTTGCTTTACCTAGCTTAACGTAATTTACCACCAAGTGGCGCCCCATTAAAACTCACCAAAAATTGGAAATTTTGTACTTTAATATCTCAACAACCACCGCATAATAAATTCTAATAATTTGGATTTGGGCTTTTATATATACTCTACAGCTTCTATTAAAGTTGCATAATAAATAGTTGAGTAGTTTTTAAGATATAGTGGTTTGGCCTTATTTTGGCCCCTAAATTTTAACATCTTAAAAACTACTAAACTATTTATTATGCAACTTTAATAGAAGCTGTAGAGTATATATAAGAGCCCAAATCCAAATTATTAGAATTTATTATGCGGTGGTTGTTAAGATATTAAAGTACGAATTTTCTAATTTTTGGTGGGGCACTACATGGTGGTGGGCGCCACTTGGTGGTAGATTACGTTATATTTAATCTTAAAATCAAACTTAGCTAGTTCTTTGGCGTACTAGGCCTAGTAAGCAGATAAGCTTTTTATAGTTATAAAGTACCTAAGATTGTTATAATCGCAGAGCACGCGTGTTATATATATGGCGTGCTTAAGGTAGTAGCGCCATGTCTTAAAGTATTGCACTATAGCAAGTAGTTCCTTATTATACGTATTATACCGCACTTCTAGACTAGTAAGCTTCTGACTATAATAAGTAATTAGGTGCCAGTAGAGTTAATCTCCCTGCCTAAAAGGCTATAGAAGTATACCGCTATAGGTATAATTAGAAGTGTTAGTAATTACTATTAAAGGTAGATTAGGGTTAAAGTGGCGAAGTAAAGGAGCCTATATAAATATAGCGTGTAGCTTATAAAACACCTATTAAGTGTTATTAGGCTAGGAATAAGGTTAATACCATTTAGTGGGCCCTTTCTTACGCTTCTACTTCTTCTTCTCCCTATCTAATATTAGGTCGCGATGTGCCTATACAAGATATATATACAGGGGGTATATGGTATCTAAGTAATTCCAGATAAATCGCCTATGGAAGTTGGCGAAGCCAAGGAAGACCTAGATGTCCCTATAGGACTTAGGCTTAGGCTATTCCTTAATAGCTTTTATATGGGCAGGATCCATTATAATCCCTTTAGGTGTGATAATAAAGCCTAGGAACTTAACGTTCTTAGTATAAAAGATATATTTTAATAGTTTGGCGTAGAGGCCCTAAGCGTAAAGCTGTTACAGTACCTGCTTAACGTACTTAATGTGCTTATCCTTATTATTTAAGTAGATAAGAATATTATCTAGGTAAACTATGCAGATAGTATCTACTAGGGTCTTTAGAGCCTTTTAAATATAGCTCTAGAAAGTTATAGGGGCGTTAGTAAAACTAAAAGGCATTTCTAGGTACTTAAAGTAACTATAGCGTATCTTAAATGCGGTCTTCTATTTATCTCCCTTTTTAATGTAAATTCTATAGTATGTATTATAAAGATCTAGCTTTATAAATATCTTTGCATAGCTAAGCCTATTAAAGATTTTGCTAACTAGCGGTAGTGTTACGGAGTAAGTATAAGTGACGATAATATATAGCAAAGTAGATATTATTAAGCTACGTATATAAACTGTATAATAAAGTCAAGACGTTGTGTAAGGAAAGAAGGTAAAAAGGTATAAGAAGGGGTATATACTGTTTACTTGTTACTAGGTCAACAAGTGCACAGGGCAGAAGTTACGGATATTTGGATATTGCGGATATTGTGAATATTGCGAATATTGCGGATATTGCAGTATTGTAATTGGTCTTTGGTTGCTAAGTCAGTAGAAATAGGTAGTTGTGTGTAAGGTGTTACGTGGTGGTCCTATAATAGTACCCCCCCTTTAAACTTGAAATCCTACAAGATGTGGTTATAGTAGTTTTAGGTAGAGTTTGTGGAAGTCTTCTATGGCTTATATAAGTCTTATGGAGTTAATAGGTTCCTATAAGGGCTCAGTATAGCCTCTCTATTTTATAAGATATATATATTAGCGTTTCTGTTTATCGTACTTAATATTGTTAATTCTTTTAATAAAGTACTTATCTTTACCATCCACCTTAACTGGTGGGGGAGGGTCCTAGATCTATCTAGGCAAGGCGTCTAATATAGGGGTAGTAGGGCGGAGAACTAACGTATGGAATATAGGGTGGATTTTAACAGTATTAGGGAGCTTTAGTTAGTAGGCGTAGGAGGAGACAACCTTCTTAATCTTATAAGGGCCAGCGTTCTTCTAATTAAGTTTCTTAGTAGGTCGCTTTATTTTTAGATTTCTTATATTTAGCTAGACGAAGTCACTAATTTAATAGGCTGGTGCTAGGGTTCGTTTCTTATTCGCTGCGGCTTTATAGACAGATTGGGCCTATATTATTTTATTAGTAAGAAACTATTGTAGTTTCTCTATCTTTTTTACAAATTCGTTTGCTTCTGCAACTTATAAGGCGTAATAAGCGGGGCAAGGAACATTACTAAAAGGTTTAAAACCCATTTGTGGATGCTGGCCGTAGTTAGCCAGGAATGGGGAGACCTTTATGGTTTCTAAGATGGAGTTATTTGCAGTAAACTTGGCAAATATAAGCTAGTTAATCTAGTTATCTTGTAAATACGACGTGTATATCCGAATATACTGTTCTATAATAGTATTTATACATTCCATTTAACCGTCCGTTTCTAGGTAATATGCCGTAGATAACAGTGCTTTAATGCGGAGTTAGGTAGTTAATTTTTTCTAAAATACAGAGATAAACTGGCTGCCTCTATTGGAGATAATTGTTTTAGAGAGTCTATAGAGTTTCCATACGTGATTTAGGAATAGTTAAGTAACGGCAGGTGTTAACATATTAGGGTAGGCGATTAGGTGTCTTATTTTAGACAGTTAGTTTACAACTACTATAATATTCTCGCAGCCTTTATTTTTAGGGAGTTTAACGATAAAGTTAATTAAGATGTCTTTCCATCTTCGGTCTAGGATAGGTAGTGGCTTTAGGAGGCCATTGTACGTTTCACGTAAGGTTTTAGCTTATTGATAGGTATAGTAACTAGCAACGTATCTTCGTGTTATATTATATATATTTGGCCAGTAGTACTCCCGTTAAAGTAGTTCTAGGGTCTTTCCTTGGCCCAGGTAACTGGCTACTAGTACTGTCCTATATTAGTTTAAGCGTCTCTTAGATAAACTCGTTGTTTAGATATTCGTTAACTATAATTTATTTAATTAATCGATTAGTTATTTTAAGGATATATACCGTAAGGTCTTTGGTAGGAGGATTAAATAGTTTAGGGCGAAGTAGGGTTTAATTATGGTAAGCGCGCGCTTCTTCTTGTACTGGCATATCTTGTGAGCGTTAGGTTAGGGCATTAGGCTTCTAGCCTTAGACACCTAGGCGGTACGTAATAGAGAATTGGAAACGGGATAGGTATTCTAACCAGTAGGCCTGACGGTGGCTTAGCTATTTTATAGTTATAAAGTACTATAAGTTTTTATGGTTGCTAAGAACCTTAATTGGAAATCCGGCGCCTTCTAATTTGGGTTGCCATTGTTTAAAGTATCTAATAATGGCTAGTAGTTCCTTGTTGTAGATCTTATAATTGCATTTAGCTAGGCTTAGTTGTTTTAAGAAGTATACTATAGGGTGTAATACTCCCTCCTTATTATATTGAGACAGAATGCCTCTAGTGGCGTAGTTGGATAAGTCAGCTTCTATAATACTTATTCGGTCTGGGTTGAAGTGTTAGAGTATAGGTGCGGTAGTAAATATAACCTTTAGATACGTAAAGGCTTTCTTATATTTCTTATTAAAGATAAAGGCTTTATTCTTTTGGGTTAGAGTGACGAGGGGTAAAGCTAGGACGGAGAAGTTATTAATAAACTATTAGTAGAAGTTAGCAAATCCTATAAAGGCCCTTATATCCTTAACGTTCTTTGGTTCTTACTAGTTTATAATTACTTTAATCTCCTTTAGGTCCATTTATATGCCGTTTATAGAAATAATAAGTCTAAGGTATAGGACTTCTGTTTTATAGAACTCGCATTTATCTATATCTAATTGTAGGCTAGCTCCACGTAGGGCTTCTAGGATGAGGTTAACGTATTTTTAATATTTAGCTAGGTTATTACTGTATACCAAGATGTTGTTAATATAAGCAGTATAGAAGATATCTAGATAAGGGCGTAGGGTGTTGTTTATAAAGTGCTAGAATGAACTTGGGGCGTTTGCGAGGCTAAACGGCGTCACTAAGTACTTAAATAATCCATATTGGGTACGGAATGCGGTGAGCTATTTATCTCCTTTTGTAATACAGAGGCGGTTAAATGCGTGGATAAGATTAAGTTTTGTGTAGTAATAAGCTTTATTTAATTGGTTTAGTGTTTCTTGAATTAATAGGAGCGGGTATTAGTTCTTAATGGTAATAGCGTTAAGAGCTTGGTAGTCCACGCAGAAGTATAGACTGCTGCCGGGTTTCTTAATAAAGATTATAGGTGCAGCTATAGGCGATAAGCTTGCTCTAATAAATCCTTTACTTAGGTGCTCGTTTAGGTACTTCTATAGCACCTAAAGTTTATTTTGGGATATTCTATATAGGGGTCTAAATCTGGGCTGCTTTTCTTCTTTAAGTTCGATCTTATGGTTGTACGGTTAGTGCTTTGCCAACTTATTAGCTTCCTTTTGTAAGAATATATCTAGGTTTTTATGGTGATATACTAGTACTTTTGTGGCGGGGTTAGTGTGCTTCTTTGGTGTTAAGGCTTTCTTAATATCAGCCATTGTAACGGCGTAGATTATATATTTGGGTTTCCTAGCAAGTTGCGCTAGTAGGGTAGCTCCAATTATTTAGATGTCTAGGGTGTTAGGTAAGCTCTTGTTGTCTATAGTTTCTTATATAGTTCCTTGTTTAATTTTAGGTTTAGTATTAGGTATGGAGTTGGTATTGGATTTAGGTTTGGGTTCTTTAAGTATCCTTTTTATAGTAGAATACTAGTTCTTCTAGTATACTCGTATAGTATATTTAAGCCTTTGCTTAGTCTAGGGCGGTATAGTGCTTGGGATTAATTCTTAGGGTTTAGCGGATATTCCAGATCCTTGGCGGACGTTAGCGGATATTCTGGATCTTTGGTAGATATTAGTGGATATCTTATTTTAGTGGAATCTAGTGGATTTCTTAGACACGGGGCGGATATTAGTGGAAATCTTAGGCTTTAGTTTAGGTTTGGAGTGGTAAGTTATGGAGCATTCCTACTTATAACGAGAGGTAGTAAATAGGAGCTTAAGGTTATCCTAATTAATAACTACCTTATATAGCTTTATCTAGGGTTGTTTAAGGATTACTAGGTGGCCTAAGGTAGTAACGAAAAGCTTAATCCGTTCTTTATAGTTTAGGTATTAAAGTCTTAGGGCTACTATATAGGTAATACGCCCTAAGATAGTGCGTTTGCTATTAAATCCAAATACATTAATATACCGGTTAAGGGGGGTTAGGGTAAAACTATTATCTTATATAAAGATCTTATTAATAAATCCTATGCTACTAGCTTCTGTGTTAATTAGGACTTAAGTATTAGCCTATTAATCTTTCTGCCAAAGATAGCAGTTAATGGTTATACTATGGTCCCAAAAGTCAGAGTTTGTAATATTTAATATATTTAACGAGATCCTGTGGCAGAGCCGTCCTAAAGAGCGACTTAGCTCCAGGACCTTCCTTTTGGAGGTGATTAGGGCGGGGTTCCTAAGGGTAATTATATGCCGGAGCTTTATCCTTGTAAGTAGTGTTTACTAGATATAGGGCTGGAACTAGATAAAGATTGGGAATAGTAACCAGAAGATTAGTACGGTAAACGGCTACTAGTGTTAGCTGTTTTTAAATCGTTTTGGGACGTAGGCATAGGGACGGAATAGTATTTTAAAATATAAGCCTTGCTTCCGCATTTAAAGCAAAGGCTTAGTTGGATGCGTTATTCTTATTTAAAGGACCCTAGTAGGGTATACTCTAGGGTTTTAGAGTTAATGTCTATAGCATCGGGATGCTTATACTAAGAAGATAACTTAGTAGGGACTTATAGGGCTGTCGTATTATATTAAGGAGCGGATTTTGGCGTTAGACGTAGTATATTGTTATACCGTTTGTTAATAACGTTTGCGTAGACATTAAGGGCTCCCGGTAGGTCTATACCTATTAGGGAGGTTTTTAGTTTGGGGCTTAAGAATTTAATAAGGCTATTAATTAGTGTGGAGTTATTCTAGCCTATTTCCTTTACGTAGCAGTTAAATTTGGAGAAGTATACTAGGAAACTTTTCTTTTTTTAAGTTATATGGTTTATCTTCCTTTAAGCAATAGCTTGGCGGTTTGGGTTACTATATATAGCTTTAAGAAGTACGACTAGGCTTTATACTAAGTTCGGCTAAAGAGGTTTAATAAGGTTAGCTATATCTCCTCCTAGTTAACTTAGGGCGTAGTAGAGTTGGTTGGCTTTAGTTAGGTAATAGTTAGTATTACCGGTTAGTTTATTCTTAAGCCGGCTTAGGAATAATTGGAGCTCTTATTGTTTACTAGTAAATACTAAAGGGTCTAGTAGTTTTTTAGATTATTATAGTGTAGTAAACGGAATTACAGGATAAATATCCGTAGCTGGCTTAGGGTTCGCACCTGATAAGCTAGGTCCAGATTTAGTTATTTTTATCTCGTCTATAGGTAGCGTGTTAGCAGCCTCTTAGGCTGGTATTTAGTCTTAGGGCCCTAACGTAAGTATCTTAAGGGTGCGGACTTCTTCTTAAAGTGCTTTAATTAATTCCTAGTGCCGTGCTTCTTATTTAGCTTATTATTTGGCTATAGTGGCCTGGTTCTATACAAAGGTATTTATAAAAGACTTCTGTATATTTGCTAATTGTTCTCGGAGTATAGATATAATATTAGTGGCTGTTATAGGGGCTTTAAGGTCGTTCTGCATTTTAGATAGGGCGGGGCGGGGCGGAGTATAGGGGTTTTTTTTTTAACGCAATGTAGTGTCACGGAGTGAGTATAAGTGACGATAATATATAGCAAAGTAGATATTATTAAGCTACGTACATAAACTGTGTAATAAAGTTAAGACGTTGCGTAAGGAAAGAAGGTAAAAAGGTATAAGAAAGGGTATATACTATTTATTTGTTGCTAGGTTAACAAGTGCACAGGGTAGAAGTTACGGATATTCGGATATTGCGGATATTGCAGATGTCTTAGATATTGCGGATATTGCGAGTGGATATTGTGAATATTGCGAATATTGCGGATATTGCAGTATCGTAATCGGTCTTTGGTTGCTAAGTCAATAGAAATAGGTAGTCGTGTGCAAGGTATTATGGGGTGGTCCCATAATAGGTAGGGGGTACTAGTTTTTAATTGTAATCTTGTTTAGGCGTCTATAGTTAATATATAGCCGTATTATACCTTCTGCTTTTAGTATAAAGAGGATAGGCGCTCTAGTAGGCGACTTGCTAGGCCTAATTCAGCCCTTCTTAAGAGCACTCTATAGGTACTTGTCACGGGACACCTCCGTAACACCTTATATACGTCCACCTGTTTCCACCTGTTCCACCGACGCAGCAAGAAGAGACCGACCACGACGAGACGGCAATTTGCCGGCAATCTACGGCAATCTGACGGCAATCTGCCGCATTCTGCCACATTCTGCCAAGTCTACTGAATCCTGCTAAGTTCTACCAGGACCGCTACTCGAATCCTATTCTACTCCGTACACGTGTTGACCAAGTAATTAAATTCACGATATATATCCTTTCTCCCCGTTTCCTTACCTTCTCTCTTTACGCAACGTTTTGACTTTATTACGCAGTTTATATATATAGCTTAATAATATCTACTTTGCTATATATTATTACCGCTTATGCTTGCTCTGTAATACTATGTTGCGTTAACCTTATATACTACCCTCTAAAATGCAGAACGGCCCTAAAGCCCCTATAACAGCCGCCGGTATTATGTCCGTACTCTAAAAACAATTAGTAGAGATATAGAAGTCCTTTATAGACGCCCTCGCATAGAACTAAGCTACTTTAACTTAATAATAAGCTAATTAAGAGGCATGATACCTATAAATAATTAAGGACCTCCAAGAAGAAGTCCGCACCCTTAAGATGCCTATACTAGGGCTCTAAGACTAAACGCCTTCTCTGGAGATAAACACGCGGGATAAGAGTCCTAAACCTATAGTAACTGTTTACCCTAAACTAACTACCGCACTATAACGATTTAAACAACTACTAGACCCTCTAATATTTATTAGTAAATAATAAGAACTCTAATTATTTCTAAGCCAGCTTAAAAATAAGCTAACTAGTAACGCTAACCGCTACCTAACTAAAGCTAACTAACTCTGCTACGCCCTAAGTTAACTAGAAGGAGACGTAGCTGACCTTATTAAACCCCTTTAACTAAACTTAGTATAAAGCCTAGTTGTACTACTTAAAGCCATATATAGTAACCTAAACCGCCAAGCTACCGCTTAAAGGAAGATAAACTATATAACTTAAGGAACAAAAAGCTTCCTAGTATACTTCTCTAAATTTAACTGTTACGTAAAGGAAATAGGCTGGAATAACTCCGCACTAGTTAACAGCCTTATTAAGTCCTTAAGCCCTAAACTAAAAACCTCCTTAATAGGTATAGACCTACTAGGAGCCCTTAACGCCTGCGCAAACGTTATTAATAAATGGTATAATAATATACTACGCCTAACACCAAAGTCCACTCCTTAATATAATACGACAGCTCTATAAACGTCCACTAAGTTATTATCTTAGCCTAAGCACCCTAACGCTATAGATATTAACACAGGGACCCTAGAATACGCTCTACTAGGGTCCCCTAAATAAGAACAACGTATTAAGCTAGGCCTTTGCTTTAAATGCGGAAGCAAGGATTATATCTTAAGATACTGCTCCATCCCTATGCCTTAACACGACTTATAAACGGCTAATACTAATAACCATTTACTGCATTAATCCTCTAGTTACCGCCCCTAATCTTTATCTAGCTCCAACTCCATATCTAATAAGCACCACTTATAAGGATAAAGTTACAACTAACGTTCTATAGGAACCCCTTCCTACTTGCCACTAAAAGGTACATTCTAAAATTAAGTCGCTCTTTAGGACAGCTATATCACAGGATCTTATTAAATGCATTAGATGTTGTAAAACCTAACTCTTAGGATTATAGTATAACTGTTAACTGCCGTCTTTGGCAGAAAGGTTAATAGGCTAATACTTAAGTCCTAATTAACATAGGAGCTAGCGGTATAGGATTTATTAATAAGATCTTTATATAAGATAATAAGTTTACCCTAACACCCCTTAACTAGTATATTAACGTATTTAGATTTAATAGTAAACGCACTGTTTTAGGCCGTATTACTTATATAATAGCCCTAAGACTCCAATACCTAAACTACAAAGAATTAATTAAACTCTTTATAACTACCCTAGGTCACCTAGTAATCTTTAGATGGCCCTAGATAAAGCTATATAAGGTAACTATTAATTGGAACAACCTTAAGCTTCTATTTACCGCCTCCTGTTACAAGTAGAAGTGCTTTATAACTTACTGCTTAAGCCCTAAACTAAAATCTAAAATTTCCACTAATATCTACCCTGCACCTAAAAAGTCCACCTAATTCTACCAACCTAAGAATTCCACTAAAATTCCACTAATATAAGATTTCCACTAACGTCTACTAAGAACCTAGAAATTATACTGGGCCACACAAACTAACTCTAACTACTATACCGCCCCAAACTAAGCAGAAGCCTAAGCCTAAGCTTAATATATAAAAGTACTAGAAGAACTGGTATTCTACTATAAAAAGGATACTTAAAGAACCTAAACCTAAATCTAACACTAACTCCGTACCTAATACTAAACCTAAATATAAATAAGAAATTATATAAGAGACTAAGGATAATCTAAATTCGCTTAATACCTTAAATATTTATATAATTGGAGCTACCCTGTTAGCACGACTTGCTAGGAAACCAGAATATATAATCTTTACTGTTATAATGGCCAATATTAAGAAGGCCTTAGCATTAAAGAAGTATACTAACCCCGCTACAAAAGTACCTGTAGAGTACTATAAGTGTGACGGGCTCGTACAAATGCTTCTGAACCGAAGCTTGTAAATTGCTACTATACAAGAATACTAAGCTAAGGAGAAGAAGAAGAAGAATTGTTTAGGGGCAGTAGGTAGACATGTTGCGAGGGCCGCTAAGGCGCTAGTGGTAAGCGGGCCAATAGCAATTTTGCATGCCGGGCATAGAAAATCCTAATTGGTTAAATATGGCAGGTAACGCGCTCTAGCACTGTTACATCACCCCCCCCTCCCAAAAAAGCCTGCCCTTAGGCTTTGTCTAAGTTCTTTATTATTGTCTAAATTATTATGGTTATCTAACCCCTCTTCCTAGCATTTAACCCAGCTATTTAACTTACATGGTAGTTTAGGGAGGTCTAGGTAGGCTAAGTGGAAATCTTGTAGCTTATAGGGAGAGTACTTAAAATCGGATACGGGGTACCATTCTGGATCTTTGTCATGACCTACCTAGCTTACACGGTATTTTAAGGTACTATAGTCCTTCTTTACTGCTAAGATCTCTTTAACTTCCCATTCTTTATCCTCTATAATCTAAATTGGCGGTAGGGGGTCGTTATACTATCCAGGTAATGGGTTGTCTGCGGCCTTCCGCAGTCGGTCTAGAGAGAAGATAGGGTAGATCTTTATTAACTTTGGTAGCTTAACCTTAAAAAAGTGCCCTACCTTCTTAGGGATTTTATAGGGGCCAGCTATTTGGTAGTCTAGCTTACGGCTCGGCCTTTAGGTTTTCCAGTTCTTTATTAACACCTATACTTTATCTCCTATGTAAAAGTCTACCTTATGGCGATATTAGTTCGCGTTGGACTCTTTCTTCTCTTATACCCTTTTTATAATTGCTTAGGCAGTCTCCTAGGCCCCGTGCATTTTCTTAGTGAATATCTAGGCCTCTTTATAGCTAAGGCGTTCACGGGCCGTTATATGTCCTATAGGTCTATCCCAATTAAAGGATGTTTGTGGCCTATATCCATAGAGTAACTTAAATAGTAACATTCCTATACTATTATAAGGGAGCGTAAGCTGTGCGTAGTCTATTATAGGTAGTAGTTCTAACTAGTTGTCCTAGTAGTAGTTAACAAAGAGGCGAAGTTACTAGTTAAGGTACTGGTTTATAATCTTGGTTTGGCCGTTAGTTTAAGGGTGGAATGCAGTAAAGAGCTTAATCTTAATCCTAAGGATACGGCAGAATTTGTTCTAGAAGTCTAATATAAACTAAGGTCTATGGTTAGAGACAATTAACTTAGGAGCGCTATAGATCCAGTAGATATTGTCTATATATATATAGGCCATATCCTTTATAGTTGTAGTCTTAAAGCAAGGGAGGGAAATAGCTTGCTTACTTAGTCGGTTAACTACTATAAAGGCCATGTTATAGCTGTGTTTGTTCTTTAGAAATAATTTAAAGTCCATTATAATATGTTGTTAAGGGCGTTTAGGGACTAGTAGTAGTTGTAGCCATTTAGGAGTTTAGTTCCTGGGGGTATTCGCGTATTTATAAGCATGATAATTTCTAATAAATCATTCTATATTGGATAGGAGTCCTCGCTAATAGTAATAAGGCAATAGTAGTTGGTAGGTCTTGTCTTAACTAGGGTGCGCTGTAGAGACTTAATAGTGGGCTTCACAGATTAGCTCTATTTATAGGTTGTTAATATCTAAAACTATAAGCCGTTCTTAGTATAGGAGCAGTTTGTCTTCTATTTCCAAATTAGAGTTACCCCCTATAGCTTAATTATAGAGGGCTTTTAGGGATTTGGCTGTACGGTTCGCGGTTAGGATACAATTAATTAGTCCTATTAGTTTATCTAGGGTCTCTCCTTCTATAGGTACTACCTTATTCTATTTAGAGCTCAGTTCCTTAAGGATATATAGGTTGAGTTGTTTGGTACGGAGGAGGGCGCGTGTTTGGTGCTAAGCCTTTAGCTCATCTTGTAGCCCCACATCTTATTCTCTCTAGGTTAGGGTATTAGCTTTAGTATTTTGCCTACTAGGGCGGTATATAATTATAAAGAAGAATTAGGAGAGTATTTTGGCCCACTGGGCCTATTAACTGGTAAGTTGTTTTATTGTTATAAAATACTTAAGGGCTTTATAATTAGTATAAACCTTAATCTAAAAGTCTATGCTTCTAAGCTCTACGCGCCACTGGGACAATAATTGTACAATAGCTAACATTTCCTTATTATGCACTTTATAGTTACACTTAGCTAGGGCTATTATTTTTAAGAAGAATATAATAGGGTACTATTTGCTATCTAGGTATAGCTGTAAAAGGACTCCCGCTACTACCCTATTAGAGGCATCTATTTCCAGCATTAATTTAAGGTCTAGGTCGTAGTAATAAAGAATTAGGGAGGAGATAAGTCGGTCCTTTAACTCCTTAAAGGCTTTTATACAGTTATTGTTGAAGATAAAAAACGTGTTGTTCTTAGTTAGTTGTATAAGAGGCTTAGCTATAACTCCGTAGTTATAGATAAACTAATAGTAGAAATTATAAAAGCCAAGGAAGGACTGGATTTCTTTTATAGTGTAAAGGGGTTTCTAGTTACAGATTGCCTTAACCTTCTTTAGGTTAACTTTAATTCCTTTTATACTAACAATAAACCCAAGGTACTTTATGCGTTTTACTCCAAATATATATTTTTTAATATTAACTTATAGGCCTATATTCCGTAGTCTCTCTAGGACCTTCTTAATATAAACTTGGTGCTTAAGTTCGTTATTTAAGTATATAAGAATATTATCTAGGTATGCCGTATAGAATTCGTTAAGGTAGTTAAAAAAAACATTATTTATATACCGTTGATAAGTGGCTGGCCTATTTGTTAGTCTAAAAGGGAGGACTTTATATTTGTAAGACCTATAACGGGTATAGAACGTTGTTAGGTCTTCTAATACAGGGTCCATCCTAATTTAGTAAAAAGCTTAGCGGACATTAAGCTTAGTAAAGATTTTAGCCCGGCTTAGACGTGTAAGGGTTTTATTAATTAAAGGGAGAGGGTACCAATCCTTCCAAGTAATAGTATTTAGCTTTTAATAGTTGATACAGAAACGAAGGCTTTTATTAGGTTTCTTTATAAATAAAATAGGGGAAGTAAAGGGAGCCTAGCTTGGCTTAATAAACCCTTTATAGAGGTTGTTAATTAGGTACTGCTTTATTACCTTTAGTTCCTCTATAGTTTGCTAGTAAAGGGGGCTGTAGTTTAGGGAGTTATTGGTCTCTAACTAAATCTTATAATTATAGGTTTAGTAGGGGGGTAGTATATCTAAAGCTGCTTTTAAAAACGTGTCTTTATAGTTTAAGAGGTAATTAGGGAGGAGGCGCTTAACTAGTTCCTTATTAGTTTCCTCTACTAGCACTTCTTCCCTCTTAGCAATGATCCGGTTAATTTTATATAAACTAGTAGTAAAGACTTTGTTGTCCTTTTAATATATATTAAAGTAGAAACCTATAGCACTGATTGCCGCAATGTCTACTATAGGGGTGTTATATAATAGTAGGGTTATCCGTGGCCTTAGGGGCTTCTAGGGTATTAGTATTATCCTTACTCCTCTTAGCTCTTGTTGTATCTTCTAAAGGTTATTCTTTATATCCTATTAGTACGTCCTCTTCCCCATTAGCCAGATCTCCGTAATTTAGAAGTCGTCTATATTAGTATCCGTTTTACTTCTATAAGTAGAGTCCTCCTTAACTGTAGTCCTTTAGGGGAGTATCTTTATCAGTACAGAGTTCCTGCTAGCCTTATAGCGGGCATCTTCTTAGGTAAAGGCTAGGTCGCGGTTCCTAATATCTTACTAGTAGGTAGGATCAGCCTTTACAACTAATATCTTGTGGTTGGTGCGGATTTCCCTAATAAAGGAGGGTAACTTTAGTCTATTCTCTAGCTAGACAAACTATCTTTATCAAACGTTTAGCTAAATATTAAAGTAGGACATTTATTTTTGGCTGAGAATTATGTTATATAACCCTAGGTCTAGGATGCAGAAGAGGATACTAAACTGGCGTTGTCTATTAATAGCAATATATAGCTTTAAAACGTGGGTAACTGGTATACCGGCTTAACTGTTATAGCCTTTTACTTAAATAGGCTTCTCTAGTTAGGTAGCATTTATATTTAAAAACTTAGCAACATTATTTATATAAGCAGTGTTTATAAAGGCAAAGCTATTTACTCTAGTGTTAATAAGGGCAGTTGTATTAACTTTATATCTATTTTAAGATACTGTATATGGAATCGTAAAGTATTTTCCACCTATTAGCTAACTTAAATTAATCTCTTTAAGATTAATAGGATACCCTAGGGGGGAGTCTTTCCCTAGGGTCCTTTTTTTTTTTAACTTATTAGATGTTTCTTCTTCTTCTATCTCCTTGATATTACCTATATCCTTTAGCTCTAGGTAGGATATAGTAAAGTAACTATCCTTTTCGCAATTAAAGTATATAACCGTAGCAGGGTTAATTAGGGTGTTATAATAAGCATTGGTTAAAGATATAATATATAGTAGGTTAGGCGAGGTTTGTAGGTAGGTAGTTATAACCGCTTTTAGTATAAGGGTGGTTATAGTTTGTCTTCTAACGCCAACTCCTATTAGTATAGCGGATAGGTTATGGTTGCTATAGGGCCGCTTTAGTTAATTAGAATAAGTATTAATTTGTTTTAGTTCTAAATCTAGTAATAAATATTAGGCTGTAAGTCTTTGGTAGGTTAGTAGGTTGTCTAAGGCTACCATAATCTTCTCTTATAGTTAGACTGTTAGCTTATTATATAGGTCTAAATAATAGTTCTTAGGGGGAACCTGGCCTTTGCCTGCTAGGTGTAAGAATTAAGTCTAGAACTTAGTAAAGGATAGGTTTAATTTCATTATTAGGTAATTATAGTTGTAATAGGCATCCTATACTTTATTTAGATTAACATAAATAGCAGCTAGATGCTATATTATCTTATTAATAGATATAAACTAAATAGGTAACTTGTCCTTAAACTTGGCCTAAAGGTGTTACTAGGCGTCCCCAATAGTTTAACTAAAGAGGTAGAGCATTTTAGCTTCTTTAGAGGGGAAATGGTTATAGTTAATATAAAGCTTTCCTTGCACCTAAATTCTCTAGTTTTTAAAGGTTAGGTCTATGCTATCTAATAATAGTGGGGGGTTAGGGAGCTTAACGGACTTTAATTACTTTATTATTATGTCCATACTCTCTAGTATATTGCATTTAGTTAAGTGAATGGGTTAACTAAGGCTTTATAAAGGGGAGGCTGGGCTATTTTATAAGGTAGTAAGGCTTTCTAGGATCTCCTTTAGAGTCTCTTATATACTTTAGGCTTAAAGACAATTAACCTTCTAATTAGTAGCAAGGGTATAAATCTGCTTGTGTACACCTATAACGTTATTATTATCTTTAATTTCTAATCCTAACTGGATCTTGTGTTCCTCTTAGGTAGAGGTAGGTCTTTTAGATAAGCTCGCTTTAGGTGCTATTATTAGCTTCCTAAAGCTTATTGGAATTATATAATTTAGTTTTAATTCTAGGGTTCTTTTAGGGGTGCAGGTTAAGTACAGTTTGGCCTATAAAGTAGGATATTATTAGGGCCTTCTTAGGCGTAGTAGTGTGAGTTTTTTAATGTCTAAGTATAACGTGTTAACGCGTTATTATAGACAAAGATCTTTTTTTAGGGTGGGATATTATTAAGGCCTTCCCAGGCAGTGTATGGAGAGCTTAGTATAATATAACAGGCTTGTATAAATGCTTCTAAACCGAAGCTTGTAGATTGCTACTATATAAGAATACTAAGCTAAGGAAAAGAAGAAGAAGAATCGTTTAGGGGCAGTAGGTAGATATGTCACGAGGGCCGCCAGGGCGCTAGTGGTAAGCGGGCCAATAGCGATTTTGCATGCTAGGCATGGAAAATCCTGATTGGTTGAATATGGCAGGTGACGCGCTCTAGCACCGTTATAATAAGTATCTAGATATATTCTTATAAAAGGAAGCTAATAAGCTACCAGAACGCCGTCTATATAATTATAAGATTGTAATTAAAGAAGGAAAACACCCTAATTTGGACTGCTATATAGAATATCCTAGAACGAACTCTAGGTACTATAGAAGTACTTAAATAAATATCTAGATAAAGGATTTATTAGAGCAAGTTCTTTACCTATAGCTGTACTAGTAATCTTTATTAAGAAACCTAGCGGTGGTCTACGCTTCTGTATAGACTACCAGGCTCTTAATACTATTACTATTAAGAACTAATACCTAATCCCGTTAATCTAAGAGATACTAAACTAATCAAGTAAGGCTCACTTCTATACAAAGCTTAATATTATCTATATATTTAACCGCCTCCGTATTACAAAAGGAGATAAATAGCTTACTGCATTTCGTACTTAATACGGGTTATTTAAGTACTTAGTAATGCCATTTAGCCTCACAAACACCCCAAGTTTATTTCAACACTTTATAAATAATACCCTACACCTATACCTAGACGTCTTTTATACTGTGGAAGGGTACGGTGTCTCTTAGATAGGAAAGTCACGGTACTATTTATCTATCAGTTAGTCAGTCAGTCAGTCAGTCTATATATCTCTCTGTCGGTAATAAAGAAAGAAAAGAATGTATTCCATGAACTGGTAGGGTCGTGATATATATATAAGGTAAGGAGGAAAGAAGAAGGAAAGCCGAAGCTCTATAAATATAGGAAAATGCCAAGACAGTAGGCGACGTCCAATCTACACCACCACATACCTCCCCTACTAAGAATGTTGTCCTCTAACGTTCTACCCTACAGAAGAATAGCTAAATAAAAGTATAGTAAAAGCAGAATAGAAAAAGGAAAGCATATAATGGAATATAGGAAACCTCTTCTCCTAGTAAGATACCTATTAGATATGCGCTGAATAAATACACCCATTAGCCGTACTAGTTGCCTATACGCTATACCCACTAGCATCACTGGTCAAAAGCATAAATGCACACACTAGCCGCCCTAATCGCCTGTGTACTACACCTACTAGCGGTACTAGTCAAAAGCGTAATTCTGCAGCCGTTATAGCCCTATAGAACTATTCCATAATATCCTTCTGTTATCCATAGCTAAGATCTAATCTTCCTACTAGTAACTAGAATAGTAAACCAGAAATAATAACAGCAGTAGTAATAGCAGTAATAGCAGTAACAGCAGTAATAGTAGCGGTAGTAAAAACGGTAATAAAAGCAAACAGTTAGCGCGGTAAAATAAAATAGAACAGTTAGCGGTAGAACACTCGGTAGAAGAACTTGGTAATAGTAAGTAAGCAGTAGGACATCCGGCAGTAGAACTTTTAGTAGTAGAAATCTCGGTAGCGGCAGACGGTTAATAGCAGTTGGTTAGTAGCAGTTGGTTAATAGTAGTTAGTTAAAATAGCAGTAGTAGAATAGTCGGAATAGTAAAATGGAATGGTTAGAGTAGCAGTTAGAATAGAACAGTTGGTTAAAATAGCAGAAGTAGAATAGTTAAAACAGTAACAGTAGTAGTAGTAGCCGTAGCAGCAACAACAGTAGAACAGTCGGTCTAAATAGCGGTTAGTAGAAACAGTAGAATAGAATAGGTTAGTTAGAACGGTAGTTAAAATTAAATAGTTAAAGCAGCATTAGGTCTAGAATAGATCGGTTAAAACAGCTAAACGGCTGAATAGATCTAGCAGATTTAGTAGTAAAATAAACCTAGCAGCGGTATAGATCTATAACAGTAGAGATAGAGCAGTTAGTTAAGACAGCAGGGATAAAATAGCCGGACGGAATAGTAGCAGTAGCGGCGGTGGCGGTAGGGCAGTTAACTAAGGTAGCAGAGACTCTGGCTTGGTTTAATTGTTTAGTTGGTAATATTAAGACTCTATACCTAGCTCCGCGTCTGGCTATGTATCTGGCTGTACGCCTAGCTATGCATTGCATGTTCTGCGTCCGTGTCTGCGTGCGTCTTTATATGCCAAGACTATCTAATTGGTCGGCGATAACGTGCTGCAACTAATCGTTTAGTTGTTTAATTAAGGTAGAAAGTTAGTCTAGTTAAAGGCTCTAATTGTTCTAATCTAAATATAAGGACGGCGTTTAACTAATTAAGACTTAATAAGGCCCTGGCTTAACTTAAGGTATCTTCTACTATACGTACGATTAAGACTCTATATTGTTATATGCTTAATTAAGGCTTTGAATCCGTTAATGTTTAACTAAGGCTCTATATCTATAGGCTCTATATCTGCGGATAGTCGATTAAGACTCTGGCTGTGTAGTTGTTCGGTTAAAGCTCTATATCTATAGTTAATTAAGGCTCTTAGTGTCCACTAGACGTTTAATCTAGAGACCTGTCTTAAGACTTCCTTTCTTATAAGCATAAACGGCAGTTTCCAGTAGACCATTTCCGCGGGCCCGGTGCTTTTATAAGACGTCCTTAATAGCTACTTTCTTTCCTTTTAGAGTCGCCTTTGCTCTTGGCTTCTTTGGCGCATCCTTAGGCTTTTATAGCTGCTTTTTTACCCCGGCTATTAGCAGTACGCTTGTATATCCTTAATCTTCTTCCAGCTTAAGAGCCTTCTTAGGATTGTTTTCTACTTTTAGTCTCTTTGTTATTATCCTGCTGGTTCTATACTTCGCCTAAGTCATCCTTAACATCTTTAAGGCCATCTAGTGGCAGCTTTTTAGCTATTATAACTACCTCCATCGCATATCCCTTACCCTTATATCCACAATAGTCCTTCGTTAAAATAACTGGAGGGAAAGCGTTAGTTTCTATACGTCTAATTCCTGTTCCCTTTATAATCCTTAATATGGTCCTTTACTAGCCTAGCTAAATACAGCCTAGTTCTATCTTTAGTTATATAAAAATGGCTTAGGCTTAACGTGGTTAGCTATGCCCTGTCTAATCTCTTATAGAGCATCTTTGTTAGTGTCTCTTTATATACTGCTTTACTGTTTCCGCGGTACTTAATTACTAATATTATATTATTGCTTTTATATAGATCCCTTCCTTACCGTAGTGTCCGTTCTTATTGTGTAGCTAGCATAGTACTAAATTTAGATAGCAGTAATAGTTATACTGCAATTAGTTATTATTTAAATAAGGAATAAGGTTGGCCCGGTTAAAGGCTCTAATTTCATAACATTTAACTAACTTGATTTAGTAACGGTGACGTGCTAATATTAAGGCTCTGGCTTAATTTAACTCTCTAATTAACTGTGGCTTCTATGTAGTTGTTTAATTAACCAAGGCTTCTATGCAGTTATTTAATTAAAGCTCTGCGTCTAGCTCTGTATTATATAATTGGCTCTATATCCGTGCAATTAATTAAGGCTCTTTATGCCGTTTTTATTATGTAGCTGGCGCATTTGAATTCTAGGGGTGGTGTAGAGTTCTGCCGGCTCTATTACTGAATAGACCAATTAGGATTTTCCGTCCCTAGGATAGAAAATCGCTATTAGTTCGTTAATAGGCGGTGAGCTAAACTAACATCCTTTATAGTAGGTTAACGCGTTTAACGACGCGTTATAGTTAAGAAAGTAAATATAAAAGGAGCTTTAGGAAATATAGTAACTAAGTAGACAAATAGAAATCTTTTATACGGCCGTTACCTATATCCCCTCCCCTACCTTAGAACTTAACTATCCCCTAGTTGAATATCCTACACCTACTATAGAGCTTATGGTTAATAGCTAACCTTAAGCGTCTATCTCTAAGACCGTCTCTAAGGATTAGATAATTCCTTCTTCTTTCTAGCTTTAGCTATTTTATCTACAGGCTATAATATAATCTAGATGCAATCTCCTGGTTATATGTCTCCTAGTTATATATTCTTCTCCTACAGCAGAGCCTATAGCTTAACGGCTATCTTGGTTATACGGCTATCTCTAGGGGTTAGGCGAGTCTACGGACATTACTAGCTAGGTGCTACTACTAAGTCTATAGGCTATACTTAATAGTAGTCCTCCTAGTTTATAAGTGTTTTGTTACTATTCTTTAATACTACTCCGTTATAGAAAGTAGTTAAATCCATTTATACTATAGGGGCCTATTACCGCGTCTATTCTTCCTTTAGCCTATTTAGGTCTGTTCCTTAATATATACGGAGCTAGTCCTTAATACCTATTAGCCATCCTTTATTACCAAGCCACGGTAGTACTGGTCTAGGTTAACCGCACGTCCTAGCTATTAGTCTTCCTTTATTAGATAGATACATAAATCCTTACTAGATAAGATCCTTTAGCCCTTAGTATTTAAGCTTAGTGAAATGGTAACTTCCTCCGCATCTAAAACAGGCCCACTGGCCTAATTTTCGCGTGCCTCGCTGACCCTATACGTCCCGTTGCGGCCGTCTAAAGGCAGTAGAATCTCGCGGATATTGGGGACCTTACGGATATTAAGAGTCTTGCGGAGGTCAATAGTCTTATGGAGGTTAACAGCCTTGCGGAATAAAGGGAGCTTAGGTGCTGTTCTGCCAGTCTTCATATCCTAGTGCTAAGCTATATTCTTATGCTGGGCTTTAAACTATAGCCTAATTTAATAGCGTCGCGTGCTTTTTTAAGTCCAGAAGTTTTCCTTCCCTTTAGCGGTTGAGCTTATTCCCTTACTGCCGTAGCTCTTATATAAGCTGGATATTCAGGACATCCTCTTCCGGAAGAATAGCCATTCGCTTAACGTTCTCTACAGCCATTATTCTTAACTCTACGGCCTCCTTTAGTCTTTTAAACATAAGGGTACTAGGCTTATCTGCTATAGCTCCTATCTTTTCTATTATATACCCGCGGTATTTAATAGAGAGCCCTAGTATAAACCACTACCCCTTTTCTTACTTAGTAAGGTTTCCTGCGGCTACCGCTTTAGCTAAGATAGTAGTAAAGTCCTATATATAGTAACGTAATTTGCCTAGCTGTTCCGCAGATTTTTAAATAAGAGCTTCTATAAAGTCTCTTATCTCTATGCGTTAATAGTAGTTGTTTACTTAGTATTCTACCCTAAGCTTTCTTATAAGCTCTATCTAATTACCAGCTGTAAATTTAGGTAAGCTTTAAATTCACATCCCTATCCAGTAATCGCAGTACTCTAAAAGGCCCTAGCGCTTCTCCGTACTCGTTATATAATATTAGGTGCATAGCCGCTCGTATTATTTAATAAACTGTAACACGTTCTGCCTTATAAAGTAAGGAGTCCCAGTAGTTCCTAGGGCTGATATAGGCTAGACCATAACGTAGACCTTATCTTAAGCCGTTAACTACTGGTTATTAGGTGCATCTAGAGCTTCCTTAGGAGCTTGCAGGTAATCCTTACGGCTTTTATCCTTTATCTGCTAAGGGTTATTAGTCCTAGGTATCACAGGTAAACACTACGGTAGGTCTATTTATATGGCCGTGGTCTTAACAGAGGATGTCCCAGATAACTATCCTAGCGGGATATTAACAGGTACATACTTTAGCTGGTCTACTTGTACAGCTATATCCCTAACGGAAGGCGCCTACTTCTTAATACCTAAGGGGAGGTCTTCTTGGGAGAGCACGGAATCTTTATCTTCTACCACCGCCGGGTCTTAATACATCCATCTATTTTAGCCTACTATTGTTCTATATAGAAGGTCCTTACGGAGTGCCTCTAGGGCCGCTGCTAATATAATCTAGATAACTTAAAAGAGGACAAAGCTAAGCCAGAATAGAAAGCTTTTAAGGATAGACCTAATCTCGTGTGCTTGCGGCCTTGCTTGGTATTGTCTCCTCTGGGCAGCGCTAACTTCCTTTGCCGCTAGATGCCTTAGATCTCGTTTCCATCTAATTAATTAGCCCTTAGCTTATTGTCTCTGCATCTTTAATAATGTTCTAGCTATACTTATACACGCGTGGGTGGCGAGACTTTAACAGCTAGTAGTTATCTAATTAGCTCGCTAGTTCGCTTAACACTAAATTTCTAGGGATAGGCACCGAACCTAACTCCTAAGACCTTTTAACCCATACCATTTTGCCTCTTATTACCACTCTTTTAGCCTATACGTTAAGTCTAGCTATCCTGTCTTTTTCCGCAGTCTTTCTATTTAGGGTCTACCTAGTTCCCCTCACTGTCCGATACTGCCTAGTTCTCTGGTTCCCTAATTCTGCTGTCTCGTCTGTCTAGCTGGCGGTTCTTTTAGCTGGTCATTCTTCTACAGCTGGCGGTTCTTTGGTAGTCGTAGTATATTCCTGCGTGTCTCCTGTGTATATAGTTGTGTATAGAATACCAGACTTCTAATCTGAAGAGCTTGCCGCCGTCCCTATATGGAATGCCAAATAATATGTGGAAGGGTACGGTGTCTCTCAGATAGGAAAGTCACGGTACTATCTATCTATCAGTCAGTCAGTCTGTCTGTCAGTCTGTCAGTCTGTATGTCTCTCTGTCGGTAATAAAGAAAGAAAAGAATGTATTCCGTGAACTGGTAGGGTCGTGATATATATATAAGGTAAGGAGGAAAGAAGAAGGAAAGCCAAAGCTCTATAAATATAGGAAAATGCCAAGACAGTAGGCGACGTCCAATCTACACCACCACAATACTACTTATATTAATAACATCTTAATATACAGCAATAATCTGGCTAAACACCAAAAATATATTAAACTGGTCCTGTAAGCCTTACATGGAGCCGGCCTATAATTAGATATAGATAAATGCGAGTTCCATAAAACGGAAGTCCTATACCTTAGACTTATTATTTCTATAGACGGCATATAAATGGACCCTAAAAAAGTTAAAGTAATTATAAACTAGCAAGAACCTAAGAACGTTAAGGATATGCGAGCCTTTATAGGATTCGCCAACTTCTACTAACGGTTTATTAATAACTTCTCCGCCTTAGTTTTACCCCTTATAGCCTTAACCTAAAAGAATAAAGCCTTTATCTTTAATAGAGAATGCAAAAAAGCTTTTACTTACCTAAAAGTTATATTTACTACCGCACCTGTGCTCTAACACTTTAATCCAAACTAAATAAGTGTTATAGAAGCTAACTTATTTGACTATATTACTAGAGGCATTTTGTCTCAATATAATAAGGATGGAGTATTACACCCTATAGCATACTTTTTAAAACAACTAAGCCTAGCTAAATGCAATTATAAGATCTACGATAAGGAACTATTAGCTATTATTAGATATTTTAAATAATAGCGACCTAAACTAGAAGGCTCTAGATTCCTAATTAAGGTTCTTAGCAACTATAAGAACCTACAATACTTTATAACCACAAAACAGCTAAGCCACCGTTAAGCCTACTAGTTAGAATATCTATCCCATTTCCAATTCTCTATTATATACCACCTAGGCGTTTAAGGCTAGAAGCCTAATGCCTTAACCTAATATTTATAAGACATGCCAGCATAAGAAGAAGCATGTACTTACTATAATTAAACCCTGCTTCGCCCCAAGCTATTTAATCCTCCCGTTAAAGACATTATAATGCACGTCCTTAAAATAACTAATTAATTAATTGAATAGATAACAGTTAACAAGTACCTAAATAATAAGTTTATCTAAGAAACACTTAAGCTAATTTAAGACGGCGTTAGACGCTTAAAAAGGATTTCTCTAAGTAAATATAAAGCTCGTGGAGACCGCTTATACTACTAAAACCGTCTAGTTATACCTAACTATAACGAACTTAAGCTTAAGCTCCTTAAACATATACATAACCTACTAGTAGCCAGCCACCTAGGTTAAGGAAAAACCCTAGAACTGCTCTAATAAGAATACTATTAGCCAAATATATATAATATAATACAAAGGTATATCTCTAGCTGCTATACCTGCCAATAAGCTAAAGCTTTGTATAAGACGTATAACGGCTTCCTAAAGCCCCTGCCTATTCCGGACTAAAGATAGAAGGACATCTTAATTAACTTTATTGTTAATCTCCCCAAAAGTAAAGGCTGTATAAATATTATAGTAGTTATAGACCAACTATCTAAGATAAAACACCTAATTGCCTGCCCTAATATATTAGCGTCTACCGTTACCTAACTATTTCTAGATTATATATGGAAACTCCATAGACTCCCTAAAACAATTATCTCTAATAGAGGCCGCCAGTTTATCTTAGAGTTCTGGAAAGAACTAACTACCCAACTCTATATTAAAGCACTATTATTTACAGCATATTACCTAAAAACGGATGGTTAAACAGAATATGCAAATGCTATAATGGAATAGTATATTTGGATATACACGTTATATCTATAGGACGACTAGATGGACTGGCTTGTATTTGCCGAGTTTACTATAAATAACTCCGTCTTAGAAACCACAAAGGTCTCCCTATTCCTGGCTAATTACGGCTAGCACCCATAAATGGGTTTTAAATCCTTTAGTAATGTTCCTTATCTAGCTTATTAGGCCTTATAAGTTACAGAAGCAAACGAATTTATAAAGAAGATAGAAGAACTATAAGAGTTCCTTACTAATAAAATAATATAGGCCTAGTTTATCTATAAAGCCGCAGTAAATAAGAACTAAATCCTAGCACTAGCTTACCAAATTAGTAACTTTATCTAGCTAGACGCAAGAAATCTAAACACAAAACAACCTACTAAGAAACTTAATTGGAAGAACGCTGGCCCTTATAAGGTTGGAAAAGTTGTCTCTCCTTATGCCTACTAACTTAAGCTCTCTAATACGGTTAAAATCTACCCTGTATTCCATACGTTAGTCCTCTACCCTGCCGCCCCTATATTGGACGCTCTGTCTAGATAGATTTAAGACCCTCCCCTACCAGTTAAAGTGGATGGTGAGGATAAGTACCTTATTAAAAGAGTTAATAATATTAAGTACGATAAACGGAAACGCAAATATATATACCTTATAAAATGGAGAGGCTTTACTAAGCCCTTATAGGAACCCGTTAACTCTATAGGACTTATACAAGCTATAGAAGACTTTTATAAACTCTACCCAGAACTACTATAGCCCCATCTCGCAGAAGCTTAAGTTTAAAGGGGGGGTACTATTATGGGACACCTCCGTAACACCTTATATACGTCTACCTGTTTCTACCTGTTCCACTAACGCAGCAAGAAAAGACCAACCACAACAAGACAGTAATTTGCCGGCAATCTATGGCAATCTAACGGCAATCTGCCGCATTCTACTATATTCTGCTAAGTCCACTAAATCCTGCTAAGTTCTGCCAGGACCACTACTTAAATCCTATTCTGCTCCGTATACGTGTTAACCAAGTAACCAAATTCACGATATATACCCTTTCTCCCCATTTCCTTACCTTCTCTCTTTACGCAACGTCTTGACTTTATCACGCAGTTTATGTATATAGCTTAATAATATCTACTTTGCTATATATTATCACCGCTTGTACTCGCTCTGTAACAGTACTTCTATAAGATCTACAACTCTTTCTATAAAAGGTTGTAGATAGGTATCTACGGTAGCGTCTTGCTTTCTTCTAAGTTGATTATATAGTCGTACTTAGAGTTTTAAGGTAGTATACTTACTAGCTTATTAAAGAAGATATTGATTTCTTCTTTATATATATCTGGTAGGTTAGAGCCTATAGAGATTAAAGTAACTATTATATGGTAGTGTGCTTCTGGGAGCTAGTAAAGAGAAGGGCGTAGCTAATATGCGTTTTATAGGTATGTTTGTACTAAGAGTGCATATAGCTCTACTGCAGTATACTTAATAGTTTTAGGGTTTTAATTACCTCCCCCCTAAGTTAAGGTAATCTACGCCAACACTAGAGGGTCTCTATAGGTACTTACTGCTAGTAATAACAGGTCCTCTATTATGTTTATAACCGGTATCTCTATATTTAGAGGGTCTATATAGGTACTCGCTGCCAGTAATAATAGGTCCTCTATTATGTTTACAACTAGTATAAAGAAGGAGTCTTCTAGCTATAGTAAATAGACTGTTTTGCTAGCCTTAATGTCTACTAGAAGCGTATTAAGGGTAATTATCTAGAGGTATTTAGGGTCTAAAGTACCCTAGACAAATTATCTAGAATAAAAGCTAATTAATAAATCTGCTTTCGTAAGCCAATTCTATTTAAGAATTATATTATAACTATTAAATAAGCTACCCTAAAAGGTCTGGGGGCTAATAGTACGAGAGGTACCCTAGGAGTTGCTAGTGGTGACTATTAGATTATAGGCATCCCTGATTATTATCTAGTTGCTATTAAGGAAATATATAATAGGTTTACGTAAATATAGTGTGTAGCTTATAGGTAGGTTAAACCTATAGATAACGTCTTAGTTAATAAGGTTGATTTAGCACCTATTATTATATAAGTAATGTAGACAGACTTTACCCTAGGGCATATCTATCGCAATATATACTATAATGCGTTTCTTCTCTCTCTCTATGTTAGGCCCTAGTTGTAGTTAAGAGAGATGCACTACTAGGGCTTTAGGTTTTCCAAAGGTTGGCCTGACTTATCTTTACTAGTTTACTTCTAGTGTTCTTTATAGTGGTTACCTACGGGTTTCCTTTAACTTGTGTATATAGCACTAGCGTCTAGGGGGTCCCCTAGGCCATCTAGCTTTTAGGTATTCTCCCTGGGAGTTTACTTAAAGCGTCGCCCTTTTTAGGTTCTGTTCCCCAAACCTAACTCTATAGAGCCTGTACTGTGACCGCGCTTTATACGCAATAATTTGCTGCTACTACTTACGCGATCTTTTGCAAGCTTTGTGGTATTAAGCAATTGCTCTATATGGCGGATTTTGTTAAAGAGGTCCTTAGCGGTTCTTACCTATTAGGCAAAGTTCTAGCGGAAGAGCTCTACTTATAGGTAGGCTAGGAGATATAAGAACTAAAAGTCTACCTATTGCTTAGGATTAATAAAAGGGGTATATAAGAAGAGGTCCTCTAAGCTATATATATAGGCTAGGAAGACGTCAGACCTCTAGTTCTCCTTTATAACAGCTATATAGTATATAGTAGCATTATTAAAACGTCTTACTATAGGGTTCCTAATCTGGTCTTAGACTATAGTCTTAAACTTATCCCATAGTAAGGGACCTTTATTTTTAGTGCCTAACCAGTAATAAACTAGTTAGGTAATTGTTTTCTCTTTTATAAGACCTTTAATAGCCTATTATATGCGTTACTTACAGTTATAGTCAGCGTTATTAACCTTAAATTAATTCCTAACTGCGGCAATTTACCGGTTAAAATGCTGTTAAGTGGTACTACTAATATTAGGTGGTGACTTCTTAACTAGGGCGTTAAGATTTATTTAGTGTATGCGTTTACCGTATAACTTATACTCTTTACTAAAGAGGCAACGGGAGGGCTTTATTAAATTAATAATGCTCTATAGGTTGGCTATTTTCTTAGCCAGCTTATCTAGCTCCTTTATGTTAGTAGTATTTAATAGGACGGCCCGCGAAGCCCTACTGCACGCGTCTATGTCGCTACGGGTGGAAACATTATTTGGAATCCTATTCCTATTAATGGCCAAGTGTAGAGGTAATGGTAGAGAGCCGTTACAGCGCATGCAGCGCTATTGTTCGACTCTGTGGTAATAGGCCCGCGACGCGTATAAAGCATCGCCCTTAATAACACTAGGAGCCTTACTGCCTCTGCTTAGAGCTCTTGTTCTACCATCTAGGGAGGCCTAGCAAGGGAAACTGGGATATAAAAACCGCCTGATATATAACTACCTAGCTTACAGCTAGGCCTAAAACTGGCCTTATTTAGCTAGTTAACATAGACACGTCCTAGGTGTTACGGACGCTTTAAGTACAATGTTACAACTACTTGGGGAAGAGTCGCAGGAAGCTAGTTGGTTGATATAGGCACGGTCCAGAATGGATCCGGTGGAACCATGTGATAAGGAATGGTAAGCGAGTCACATAATGTTATACGCGGTATACGAAGTGTACGCAGTGTACGTCTACGTATAACACGTATAACACATACCTTACGTATAAGAGAGGATTTCTTAGGAGTACGGTTGTGTATTTAAAGGACCTCAGTTCCTACTGTAGATAGTTCTCTCCTTGTAGTAAATCTCAGAATATAATTAGAGTTAATCTGTTAGGCAACCACTCCACCAGTTATTATTACGTTATTAATTTGTTCTTACCTATATACCTAGCCCAATAATAGGACCCACCGTAGTTCCTACTACAAGGTTCCGTTATATATTTACTACTAAGGTTATAGTATTAAATAAGATTAAACAACATGCCACCCAGAGCACTAGTCGCAACAACGTTGGCAATAGCCACAACCTTAGGGCTAGGTGATACCAGTATAGACAATAGGGATTCTTAAGTGGTTACGCGAGGTCAGTTATAGGAAATAGTTAATCACTTACAAGACAATAATAGGATACTTAAAGAACGCATTAATGGAATCAAAGTAGTAAAGGTCAAGCTACCTTCAATTAAATGATTCTCAGGAGAGAAGTCAAAGCTTAAGGGATTTCTTACGTAGATACACTTTAAGGTAGTATAGGAAGGAGCGAAGTTAGCAATATTATTAGATTAAGTAGCCTATACAGGATTGTTCCTAACAGGGAGGGTACTTAAGTAGTTTAAGCCGTATCTTACGGAAATATAGGCTAATAGTATAACAACTACTAACCAGGACGTACGGTATATATTTGCCAGTTGGAATGGGTTTGCGGAATAACTAACGCAAATATTTAGAGACCTAGAGGCCATAACTACAGCGGAACAAAAGCTTTAGAACTTAGTATAATGCACTTTAGCAATTAAGTATACAACACAGTTTCAAACACTAGCTACATAGGTTAAGTGGAATAATAGGGCGCTTATAGCATAGTATAAATAGGGACTTAAGGCTAAAGTCTAGGACGCAATTATCCTAATAGAAGATGCGGATACTCTAAGAGAGTTAATAGATTAGTTAATAAAGATTAATAATAGAATCTATTAAAGGGAACAAGCTAAGAGAGGGCAAGACAGAGTTCTATAGTTATATAAGGCGTAGAGTACGCAATAACAGATACAGAGTTAAAAACTATAGAATGGCGCAGAGCTAATAGACCTAAGTAGTACTAAAGAAACCTAAAGGTGGGAAAAGAAACCATAGAAACCCAGAGGTTAAGGATTAAGTGATTAAAGGACCTAGGAGTAGAGGCCAAACCAAAGATCTCAGTAGCAGAAGATGTTTAGGCAGACTCTATAGCAAAAACAGTAGTTTAAAGATGGAGCTTGCATAAATTGTAGAAAACAAGGTTATTTTGCTAGAGACTATAGAGGTGGTCAGAGTAACTACGCGGTAAAGGGAACCAGACTAGTAGACGGCACGTACATACAGAGGGACGACAGTGCACTATAAGGAATAAAAGAGTGTTTAATTAACAGTTTTACATATTGTTACAATAACGCATGCTAAATTTATGAGGACGCTAAGTACGGTATAAGCTATTAGCTATAGGAGCTAGTATTATCTAAGTTTAAAGGAACTAACAAACTAGCTCATAGATTGGACATTAAAGACGATAAATTCAATAAAGATAAAGTATTTACCAATAATAAGGCAATAAAGGCAGCTTACTAGGAGCATATAAACCTTAAAGAAGTTAAAACAGAAGTAGAGACTAAGACTATTACGGAACAAGGTTCAGTAATAGGTATTACAACACTATTGGATACAATTTCCATCGCTTTACAAGATAATAGGAGCAACATTTAAAAGAAACTAAGCAAGCAGACAACTATTAGTGCTAGCTTATCACTTAATAAAGGCAAAAGGCTATAGGCTTAAGATTCTTAAGCAGAGATAAGAGAAGCTTAAGATTCTTAAGATAAGATAAGACACACCTAAGGACCCATAACGGACAAAAACTAATAGGAAAGGGTAGCAATTTAGTTTAGTAACAAACAAATAAGTATAGGACGTAAGTTTAAGAACTACAAGTTTGGGGAACAAATAAGAACGACAGCAATCCTAGGTAAACGCAGTGTTTAGCCTAAAGATTAAATAGTTAATACTAGAATTAAAAAGCAAGACGACTATAAAGATCCAGCTATAAGACGCAGAAAATAAGAAACTATGGATAAGTTTAGGACAAGAATTATTATATAGCAGGAGTAAAAGCTAGACAAGAGGTCAGCTATGCTAGGTTATATAAGGGACAGAGCACCTATATAAAGAGTTACTAATAGGCCGAGTGCAGGGACACCTAGGGTAAAGTGGTTAGATGAACTGGAATAAAAAGAGGATCTAGATATTCTAACCCAGTTTGAAGAAAGATATACCAAAGGATGTCACAATATAGCGATAATAAGGTACTTTTTAACAGATAGACTATATACACTAAACCAGTTGTACGGAAAGTGGTATAGGCAATAACACAATAACAAATAGGAAGACTTTTATATATAGCTAGATAAAAAAGTTGTCTAAGACTAACCTATTACAGAAAAACGCATGAGTTATATTAAAGGAGCGTTAATTATAATATTAAGGAACCTAGAAGAAGGATCTAGGGACTAAAGAAGTAAGCAACAAGTCTTAATACCTGTAGTAGAGATACTAGTAGTCAGGTCAACTAGGTATAGGTTTAAACTTAAAGATAAAAACAAACCAAGAGTTAACCTAAAACATATAGCGTATTATACACTATTGTAGATAGCTTATATGGATAACACGTATAACATATATAGAGCACCTAAAGATAAGAACCAGAAGTACTTAGTAAGGATATATTAGGCACCAAAGGAAAAGCGGTTCAGAAATGCTAAGTATATACATAGTTAGCACCTAGTAGAAGTATAAGGTCAAGGGGACTTAATACTTTAACTAGGAAGATTCCTTACAGAAGAATACCTAGATGGAAAATAGTAGTGGGAGTGCCTAGAAAACACTTATCTATAGCACATAGAGGAAAAGAAACGAACTAAGTATTAGCTAAAGTTAGACTAAGTATAGGCAGGATCTAGCAGCTAATAGTTAGGAAAAGGGGAGGCGCACAGAACTAAAGGGAACTAGTGTTAAAGCCTTAGACCCTTAAAGGAATTCAAGGATAATACCTAAATTTACAAGTTAAATAGCAAGATTAGCAGTTTAAAGTGTTAGTAGATAGTAAAGCAACTAGGAACTATATATCACCAAAGGTAGTAGAAAGGATAGGGTTACTATATAGACAAAAGGAATACCTATATCTACTTATAACAATGTTAGGAGATTAGATAGCTTATAAAGAAGGTATTATTAATCTTAAAACAGGACCTATTTAGATAACTATTAAAGGGAGACCAGTTAGAATGTCTTTTAATATCCTACTGTTAGGACAGGACAAGGCAATACTAGGGATACCTTAATTACAGGAATACAATCTAAAGATTAATTAGGTTATAGGTTAGGTTAATATTAAGGATACTTAACAGTGTAAAGTATAATAGTAAACCAAGTTAGTATAGTACTAAGTTGGAGCGACATATAAAGAAACTAAGTGAGGCTTAAGTTATATACTAAAGAAATACCATAAGTATGGTAAAAAGTTATGGTTACTAGAAAGTAAAAAGCTATTAGAGCATGCAGTATGGGACTATAAGATAGAATTAAAAGAGGAAATAAGTCTAAAGTTCTTTTTAATCTATAAGCTTACTAAAACAGAGTTAGTAGCGCTTAAGGAGTTTATCCAGAAAAACTTATGTAAGGGATACATTAGACTGTTATAATTATTAGCAGGATATCCAGTACTATTTATTCTAAAGAAAAATAGAAAACTTAGGATGTGTATAAACTATAAATAGTTAAACAGCATTACTAGGAAGGATAGGTATCCTTTACCCTTAATTAGCAAAATCTAAGATAGGATAGGCAACGTAAAGATCTTTATAAAGATAGATTTAAGGTAGGCGTACCATTAAATTAGGATTAAGGAAGGTGATAAATAAAAGGCAGCCTTTAGGTCAAAGAAAGGACTATATAAGCTATTAGTTATGCAGTTTAGACTTATAAATGTACTAGCAATATTCTAGAAGCGAATTAATAGTGTATTAGGAGAACACTTAGATAAATTTATTATAGTATACCTTAATAATAATATTATCTACTTAGAGAGTAAGGAAGAGCACAGAGAATATGTTAAATAGGTCTTAAAGAGACTATAAGAAGAACAGATACCAGTAGCAATTAAGAAATACAAGTTCTTTACCCAGAAGACCAATTTTATTGGATTTATTATTAAACTAGGCCAACTTAGCATAGATCTAAAAAAGATTAAGGCTATAGTAAATTAGTAGAAACTAGAGAATATTACATAGTTAAGATTATTCCTAGGGTTTTGCAATTACTGTAAAAGGTTTATAGTGTAATAGTTACAGGATATTAAGCTATTTACACAGTTAACAAAGAAAGAAGAACCGTGGGTATAGGGAAAGGAATAATAAGAACTGTTTAAAAGAATTAAAGAGTTGTTTACCTAGGAGCTAGTTTTTAAGATCTATTAACTAGGTCTAGAGACGGTTATAGAAACCAATACATTAGACTTTACACTAGGAGTATGCTTTATATAGAAATATTAAGATGGATAGCACCTAATAGCATACTATAGTTAAAAGATAACACCACTAGAGTTAAACTATAATATCTATAACAAGGAGTTGTTAGGTATAGTTATAGTACTTAAGGAATAGAGAGCATTCTTACAAGGCATAGAGAAACTATTTATAGTTAAGACAGACTATAAAAACCTTATAGGATTTCTAATAACAAAGGAACTTAATTAAAGATAGGTTAGATAGGTGGAAATGCTTATAAAATACCATTTTAAAATTCAGTATACTAAAGGTATAGACAATGCATGAGCAGATGCTTTAAGTAGAAGGGCTAAACTATAAAGTAATAAAAAGCTATTGGGAGCTTTGTTATAAAAGAATTAAAATAGATTAATTAGGTATAATTATCTAAAGATTGTAGCAACTAAGGAAAGTTAGATCTATAAATTATTAGAGAGTGATTAGATATAGAAGATCTAAGAAGTATAGGTAGAGGATCTAGACTTAGAGCAATATAAAAACAGAGAAGTAATGTATATGCCTAAGTCTATTATAGAAGAATTTATTAAGGAATTCTATAAGGGAATAATATAAGAACATAATAGAGCTATAAGCTTAGTGTTAAGACTTTAAGAAGAGTATATTATTTAAGGAATCTAGGGACTAGCAAGATAAGTTATAAAAAAATGTCTAGATTGCTAAAGGAACAAACTAATAAGGCATAAGCTATACAGAGGGCTATAACCTATTAAAATACCAGGAAGACTATAGGAAGTCATATTATAGGACTTTATTATTAAGTTACTAAAGTTAAGAGATCCTATTATAGGACAAGATTATAATGCAATTTTAGTAATAGTAGACAAGCTAATAAAGTGGGGATACTTTATAGTATGCACTAAAGAGATATTAGTCGAAGATATTGCTAGAATCTATATAAAGGAAGTATTCGCAAAATACGGAGCACTAGATAAGATTATATCAGACAGAGATCTAAGGTTTATAGTAGTATTTTAGAAAGTATTTCTAGCAGAATAAGAAGTTTACGTAGTAATATCTACAGCATATTATCTATAGACGGACGGATAAATAGAGAGACTAAACTAGATACTAGAGCAGTATTTAAGGCATTATATTAATCACGCATAAAACAATTGGGTATCGTTATTACCAGTTATACAGTTTATATATAATGCAACACCATAAGAAGGAATGGGGATATTGCTATTTAAGATAAATTACGGATACGAGCTAAGAATATTGTTATTGCTATATTAAGCAAAAAGAACAAGTAGCACAGCTAAACAAAGAATGGAGATGTTAGTGAACCTTTATATAGACCTTATAGAAACAGCTAAATTAGTATAAGAACAAATAAAAAAGTACTATAATGCTAAGAGATCTAAGGGACCAGATCTTAAGGAGGGAGATAGAGTATGGCTACTACACAAAAATTTTAAGAGTTAATAACTAAGCAAGAAATTAGACTATGTTAGACTAGGACCTTTTAAAGTTAAGCAAAGAATTTTATTAGTTATATATAAGTTGAACCTACCAGCTAAAATAAAGATCTACCCTATATAATATATTGCAATGCTAGAGCTAGCATATAGGAATATTAAGCTACTAGTCTATAAGGCAGATATATATAGAGGACAAGAGGAAGACAAATGGCAAGTTTTAAAGATTATTAGTTATAAGGATGTAGATGACAAAATATAGTATAAAGTAAAGTAGATAGGCTATAGTAAGACTACCTAGGAACTATTAAGCAACCTAAGGAACGCTATGGGAAAGGTATAGGAGTATTAGAAGAAAGTAGGTTAGGTAATATTGATAAGGAAGAATCGCTAAAAAATAAGTTACCTAAGGGGGACCTAAGAGGAGCAACTGCCGAGCTACTTGGAGTTGTTTCCCTTATAGGAGGAGAGTTAGTCATTTTGTTACCTAGCTTGTTAAGACCCTACTAAACCAGTTTTTACTCCTTAGAATAAACTTTCTTATAAACCTTCTTAAGATAGGTTAACTGAGCGAACGTAACCTACTAAGACTTAAAGGAACGACGTTAAGCCTTAAGGGCCCAAGCGGTCTCTTTAGCAAAATGATAGAGTTTAGCACGTGCGGCGGCCAACTCGGACTTAAGCTTTGTAGTGGTAGATTGGACATAAGACCCTATAATAGGTTACTTAAGGAACTAGAAGACTGTTAAGAGTTATAGGACGCGTATATTTAGTGTTAGAAATAGAGCGAACATTATAGGATAATTGAATATTTGCTTTAGTATACTCCAAGTAAAATAAGGGTTGTTAAGACAAGGGACTTGCTATTACAATATATACTAACCCTGCTTTTATATAATAAGAATATGGAGATGACATTATCTTACTAAGTAACAGTATGGCAGCTATAGTGCAAGCATAACATTGCGCTTATAAGGAAGAGGAAGCTTTAGGTATAATAAGCGAGGATATTAACTAGACTAATTAAACGGACATTATACCTCTAGTGGATGACTTGGAGATGTTAGGAATCTTTAAGGACAAAGATAAAGAGGAGGGAGATAGTGTTATAGACGCTTTAAGTATAATATTACAACTACTTGGGGAAGAGTTGTAGGAAGCTAGTTAGTTAATATAGGCATGGTCCAGAATGGATCTAGTGGAACTATATAATAAGGAATAGTAAGTAAGTCACATGATATTATACGTGGTGTACAAAGTGTACGCAGTGTACGTCTATGTATAACACGTATAACACGTACCTTATGTATAAGAGAGGATTTCTTAGGAGTACGGTTGTGTATTTAAAGGACCTCAGTCTCTACCGTAGATAGTTCTCTCCTTGTAGTGAATCTTAGAATATAATTAGAGTTAATCTGTTAGGCAACCACTCCACCAGTTATTATTATGTTGTTGATTTGTTCTTACCTATATACCCAGCCTAATAATAGGACCCACCGTAGTTCCTACTATAAGGTTCCGTTATACTAGGCGTATAATAGGACACCCTTAGGCTTGCACTAGCTCTAATATTACAAAGTATATATAATAAGGGCATAGGGATCCTCCTTTTATAAGAACTTGTTAAGGTTAACGCGTTATAGATACTTTATATAAAACTTATTAAAGCCCTAAGGCTACTACGAAGAACTTATTAAGGCCCTACCTAAAAAACTTGTTAAGGCCCCTCTATAAGGGCCTATCTGGTATCTAGTATACTTAGGTAACTTAGAAGAGGGTCTTAATAGGCGTGGTACGCGTAACCTGGTATAGCAATAGCGACGTAACGGCGACGTGATGGCGACTAGACGGCTTAATAAGGTGGAAATATAGGTAAAGCTCTAGGCAGTAGAAATATAGGCTAGCTTTAATAGCCCTATGGCGTTTAACTTACAGTTAACTTATAGTTAACCTATAGTTAATTTACAGGCGACTTATAGGAGGGTCTTAATAGGCGTAGTGTATGTAACCTAATGTATATATATATAAGGCGACTTATAGGAGGGTCTTAATAGGCATGGTGCTTGCAACCTAATGCATATATATAGGGGAGGCTATAGGGGAAACATAGGCTAGTTGGATAAGAACTTAATAGTTAGAGATATAGGCCAGCTTATAAAAGGGGGGGATATAAGCTTAGTTAGTAGGAGAGGGGAGAGTAGGTTATTTGGTGTAGGACCTAGTATCTCTACGGCCCCTCTCCTATAAGACACGGTTGGCCTGTTATAAGGAGACTCTTATAGGCAACACAAAACGGGAACTAGTAGTAGTATAGGGTGTTACACCCCTATATTACTACTAGCCTCCCATAGGGCGTAGTGCGTAGTAGCTACTGTTGGCTTTAAGGACCTTACCCCTTAGCTAGGCCCTGACCCTTAGTGTACCTAGTAGGTAGGCAGAATTACGTCCTAGCTAGAGAGACTACTATGTAGCTTAAGAGAACAGATGCGCGTATTAGTATACTAATAGACGGAACCGTTCGCCTCTAGGGCGGTATGCTAGTAAGGTATACTTAAGGAGTAAATAGGAGTTACTTAGGTAGGGGAGGCTTTTAGTCTAGGCCTTAACTATAGAAGGTACCTAAGGCTTCTATATTGTAGGATACAGCCACGACGCCCTTATAGGATTACGCTAGTAGGTATATAAAAAGGGAGTTGCGACCCCTAGAAGCGGCAGCTTATGCCTATACTGGCAGAAATAATAAAGAAAGGCATAAAACTAGAGGCTATAGAAGGCTCCTAAGCTGTGCAAAAGTATACTAACTCTGGGAGGAGATTCTTATATAGACCGCTAGGGGGCGGTTTAGTACTTGGGTTAACCCCATTATAAGATATCCAAAAGAATGGTGAAACCCCCCATTAATTAGTAGTGGCAGCCAACTGCTTATAGAAAGCCCCCTAGGCCTTTAGGCCTAGGTAACTGGGACTAAATACTAGAAAACTAGGGTAGAGGCTTAGATAAGTAGGCATATTGAACTCTACTATATAACTACCTGCCCAAGCCTTAACGGGCCAGAAGCGGCGCCGCGCGATATTACCAGACCGAATAGGGACACAAGGGTCATAGGGGATATAAGGGTCACAGGGTATATAAGGGAGAGGACGCCCCATAGGAAGACCCCTATAGATATCTATAGCAAGCTTAAGACCAGGATAATTAAGAATTAGACTTAACGCGGTAAATATAACATTCGCAGCCAACCTATAAAGGGCATATAGCCGACTAGTAAGATTAGGGGAAGAACCAAAGACAATAATAGATTCAGATATAGAAGCGCTAGTAGGAACACAAGATATGGGAATAGAAAGCTCCACACAAAATAAGTAGCGACTAGGGTGTAGATATAAGAGACAGAAGTTCTAAATATCCTAGAGAAAGTGGAAATAGAAGAAGTGAGGAACGAAGGAGAGATAAAGGACCCTTACTAGGGGTCCGCCACCTATCCATTATATAGTATAACTGCGGCAATACAAACTACCGTCTTATAAGGCCCCTACTAGGCAGTCTAGACCTAGAGAAACACTATATCCTTGCTATATAAGAGCTGTATTATAATACCTACATATAATTAACATACTGCCCCTAAGGATTCCAGCTCCTATACAAACCAAAAGCAGCCATATACGTGTGCTTTATAATCAGCAAGGCTATCAGCCTATCCTTATAGTTATAGCAGGCAATTAACCTAGATATTGCAGTTATAACAATCCAGACATATAGGGGACCGGTATAAATTATTAATGTATATAACCCTAGGGTCAAAGGCGTCCCACAAATAGAGAATATTATATTGGTAATAAGCTTACTAGAAACTAAAGGCATAGAGTCTATTCTATTAGGAGACATAAACCTCTACTATCTATAGTAGGGAGGTATCTATATTGCTGCTAACTAATAGGCAGAGTGCCTACTAAGAGCTATAGACATCTGGGGCCTTAAGCTGGCCACCCCCCTAGGAGCAATTATATGGCAACGAGGCACCGCTAGAAGTACAATTAACCTTACATTTATAGACGAAGGCCTATACTAGAGACTTAAAAGGTGCAACCCTAAAGAAGAATAGGCACTTATTTTAGACTATATCCCTATCTAGATATAACTAGATCTGGATATTAAGGCGCAACTAAATAGTAAAAGATATGCAATAAGGAAGCTTAAGATAGACAGTTTCCTTAGTATAGTTAAATAATAACTTTAAGACCTAGAAGAAATCCACCTAATACCAAATAAGCGAGGCTTATTAGCTACCCCTAAGGAAATTAACTAAAGACTAGAAAGGATCTAGGCAGTAATTAAAAATAGGCTGGAAGAGCACTGCCTAGTCTTAAAACCAGGCCCCTATGCGCGATACGCGTGGTCCGCACAATACGCGGTTCTTATTGCTAGCTAATAATAAGCAGCATCGGGAAAATATTCGCAGGATGAGATTCAAGTAGACTTTGGTTTTCGCGTTTCGCGTAATTGACATGCAATTTGACTAACTCGACACGCAATTGACCAACTTGACATGCAATTAACCAACTTGACACGTAATTTGACCAACTCGACACGCAATTAACTAACTTGACACGCAATTTAACTAACTCGACACGCAATTGACCAA
>Ga0307507_10001590_pt1 | contig 50253 bp, 34 predicted proteins | sample 7_EM_MG_FD_207223 | JGI IMG/M metagenome (GOLD analysis project Ga0307507, IMG submission 207223) | Populus trichocarpa ectomycorrhiza microbial communities from riparian zone in the Pacific Northwest, United States - 7_EM | ecosystem: Host-associated > Plants > Roots > Unclassified | place... | reverse complement strand
TCGGAGTTAATTGCTATGGAAAGGGACGTTTTAGCGCGGAAGGAAGGCTATAGCGCCCGAAGCTATATTTGGGCCTTAGAAGAAGGTCTTATACCAGTCTATAAGCCTTTAGATATCTACCAAATGGATAACGCTCCAATCTATATATTAAATCTTGTAAAGGGGTGGTTGGAAACGCACGGTGTTTGGACCCTAGATTTCCCTCCATACTCGCCTAATCTTAACCCAATTAAGTACCCTTGGCTAGTACTAAAAAGGAAGATTCTTAAGCTTTATCTAGAGCTTGAACAGATGGGACAAAGTAAGGAGGATTTAGAGCGTTTAATTAAGGCCTGTAAAGAGGCGTGGTTGGCTATTGATTAAGGCCTTATGCGACGGTTGATCGACAGTATGGACTGAAGGCTGGAGGCAGTAAAAAAAGCACATGGCTGGCAGACAAAGTATTAACTGTAATTAAATAATCTCATACTGATTTGGCTGCATTTGATTGCTGCGGCGTTGTGCGATTATTTAAAGTCGTGTTGATTTTGGTGAGAATTCGTGTGTGCACAGACTAATGTCTTGGCACTGTACGTACCCCAAGCCCTACTAAAGTGGGTTGAGTGGTCACTATGATGCGGTTACTTCAGCAGTGGGCACGCACCTCTTCACCCATTTATCAGCGTTTACGGACCTCAATCTCCATTCCCCAGAGCATGGAAGGCTATTGGTTCTAGTTTCCTATGAGCACGATCAACGGAGCGAGGAACTATGATTCGTATCTTCCTGATTAGGTTCCCACCCCCTGATCTTTACATTTAAGTCCTGTCAATCTCTGCGATTGGCATCATGTCTCCAAGCCATGTAGCTATAGCATCTATCTCTTGAGCACTATTACCGTGCTCGGTTGCAAGGAGGTGGTTCCAATCCTTGATATCCCGGAGTTTCTGATTTTGAAGACATGACTGGAACCATTTCAATTGTTCGGAGGCGATCGCAGGTCCCCGGACTAGGCTCTCGGTGATGATACCATGTTGAACTTTGAAGTATATCTGCGCCTATGCTGTTGTTAGTCACTTAACTCGACATCCATCTATCGAGGATAGAGAGACGGAATACACCCACAGAGAATGGCATGGTATGAGGGGCCTTCTCATGGCCATCTTGGTCCACAGGATGGCTCGAAAAAGTGAACTGGGGCGTTTGGGAGTATGTCCACTCCAGAGTCTACACAAAGATCAGTATAAACACCGTCACATGTATGCAGTGATACACGAAAGACCACTTGCGACGAACCTTCAGCTCATCACATCCTTTCCGGATTTCTGGGATGCTTAGATGCTCTTCGCTAACGGTCACTATAGTCGGGACATTTCCAGCATCGCGATACATTGTCGCAAACTCATCTTGGACGGATTTCTCAAAGACGTGGTTCACTAATCCAATATTGCCGACCGGAGAGCTTACACTCTCGACACCCCGCGCTCTAAGATATGGCTTTGCAGGAGAATTCAAGTATTGTGGTATGATATGCAAGTTCGGCGATGCGAGGAGACAAGTGCCGTGGTGCAAAGCCCGTCTTCGTGTGACTTTGTACGCGGAGCCAGAAACCTTAAGCGGTCGCGGGCCAGCTCCATCATCAGAAGTATACGGCGTCTTGTGCGTGTCCTGAGGATCTGTGTCATATTTTCTATGGCCTTGATCCAGGACGATGTCGTGTCGCTCATTGACTCTTGCCCGGTCAATGCCCAGTTTCCGTAGAGCTCGCACTACCATCTCTGCGTGCTTGTCGCGTGTGAAATTCGCAGGCGGGCAGATGATGCTCCAGTTGACATTGCCTTCATCGTGGAAGACAGTGCCGCCACCCGAGCGTCGTCGCACAAGGTCGACGCTGCCAATGGCTGGTGGTTTGGTCTCTTTCGCCTTGCCTGATTTGACCACGTTAAGGATCCCAAGGTTAACCTCTAGCCATGGGTTCTGGTTGCGGCCAATGACGATGCAAGGGCGATTAGTGTAGAGAAACAAGACTGTGGAGTCGGGTGGTGAAGTCTGTAGAAGGTGGTGTTCAATCGAGAGATTGAGGTAGGGGTCGTTGGACCGAGAGATGTAGCTCTGGATGCGATTGGAAGGGTCAATAATCGCTTCGGAAAAGGACGAGAACCTGCGACGGCTGCCCAGAACACTGCTGCTTTGAAGAAGTTTGCCAGAGCTAAACTGGAGAAGTAAACCTCTGGAAGGAGCCATCATGGCTATCTTCATAGAGCTCTGTCAAGAAAGTGAACAAGGTTCGTTGGTGTCGCATGGTGGATGGTTGATCGGTCCGAATTTAATATCCCTGACACGCGAATACGGAAATGGCGGTGGCGGAGAACGTCAAAGTGAACCTCATCTCATGGGATGACTTTCGAAAAAACTTTTCCATTTCCGTACGCTGGAAAAAACTCTTCCAAAAATGCTCCTCACTGTTTTCTTATTTTGCCTCCCGTGAGAATAGTTATTACCTTTTTCCACCCTACCGCTACTACCTATCTAGTGTCTTCGAGAATATTATAAACGGTAAGGATGGCAGCATAAGAATGAATGGAAATAAATTTTTGGGCTAAAGCTAGCTATGTACTGAGGTAATCTTTTGGTGTTTTTATTGCAGTGAGGCACTGCGAATCAAGAGACCGTCCTGTAGCCGAGCGGCCTCACGGTCGCGAGAGGGGTTTAGCGTTGTATCTTACATCCACATTTCTCCCTAACATGGCTTTCAGATCCGCAGCGAGCTGTTCTAAAAGACTCGCAACACCATAGAGCAACACCCGCAGCGATAACTGTTACTGCATTTCGACTCTGGTATTTTTATTTTTGTGAGCCTTCGGCTTTCAACTGTGATACTTCAAATCGTTCACTTTCCCACTTAAACGCCAATTGTCATGGGTTACAACCACCGGCTTAGGTCGTCACTATTATTCTATCTGGAATACACTCGTCTAATTCGTAACCACGTACTCTGCTTCTACAATATTTACTTCATTGTTCACCATTTACACTGTTCCGTCCATTCCACAAGCTTACTGATCCGTTCTCACTTCCTTACCCATCATTACTCACCGATGGTCTGTCGCCTAACGCTGGGCTATGGCACCTCTTCGATACTCTTGACGTTGACCTCCTTCCTTCCATTCAGCTTCCTCCTCAGCGCGCTACTCTGAGGATACACTGCACCCTAAAAAACATTAGTAAGCTCCTTCGTCGACAAGATCATAACTTTCCAGCGCTCCGCCTAAACTCGTCGCTCAGAATGGAGCACCTACTAACTCTCCTCAACCGATTTGGCCCGCCTAGCGGCTGAACAGACTGCAGACCATGTCACAGGTCGACTCTCATATGGTCCTCCCAAAGAGCCTTGCGCTCATAATTGAAAGAATCCTGCTTCGGAATGACAAGGCATGCGACGGTCTGCCATGGATATGTTTTAGGATCCCATACCTTCCCCGCATACTCAACTGGCTAGTTATCCAGGTTCTCGCGAAGCTGCATTTGGAAGAGATATTCAGCTTCATGCGCGGTATGGAAGTTCTGCAGCCAGAGATGTAGAATGTCGTCGCCGTGACCTGGTTTCACGGTCTCCTCATAGAGCATTCTCTGCGTCTGAGGTCGGCACAAGGCAGTATTTCACCACATAGTCCCCAAAGCAGTAAGCAGTCTGGCTGTACTGCCGCGTACTCTCTAGGTGTATGCTCCGCACGCCGTCGCTCGCCTCCTGCGGTTCGGTGCCTAGCCGTTTTTTGTGATGTTTGTACAACTCTTCCTAGTCGCTAGCGTACTTGGTCCCCAGGCCGATGATTTCTCTGGTGGTTTTGGCGTCCGCTAGGTCCAGCGCTGGAGTTGAATTGAATTCAATACCATGTGTTGGGTAAGATGCGCCTGTTTCGAACATGTCGCCAATCACATTGAAGGGGTTCATAGCAAAACTACGAGGTTGGGCGATGCGGTCCTAGACTTGAATATCAGACGGCCATGGCCATTCCTAGTTAGGACAGCTGTGCAAGCTCCTCTGAATAGCCATTCCTGAAGTTTCTCCTACCATTTTCTTAACCCCGCGTACAGTAAAGGATAGTTTGGTGATGCCCAGCTTAGCTGTTTTTTTGGTGTGGTGGGTGGGGAAAAGGAATCAAAACTGGCGAGGCACCTACATCAAGACCCAGATTGTAACGGACTACCGCTACCATGTCAGATGTCATCTTATGACTCACTACCGTGCCTTTTGTCATCGCATGTCTCACTACTTATTTCTATTACCTATTCATTACCTATTACCGACTGAGTGGCAATGTCGACCTGGTGGCCAATTAGGTAACAGTTACAAATTATTATTAGCATTGTTATTAGCCTATTACCACCTATTTTGTATATATAGTCCACCTAATTTCCGTAGATTTACAATTAAGTCGTTTACTTAATTCTCTTACACTATAAAGCTTACAGTTATAACCCCAGATTGTACCACCTACTAACTAATTAAATACTACCTTGTTTAAGAAGTTACTACTTCTACTACCTTTATAAGTGTCTTAAACTTCTTTACCTATTAAATAAACGGACGATTAAGCTTAACAAACGTACTAGAACATACCAGAACAAACTAATAAATTAAAATGTTAAAATAAGGTTTCGCTAAGACGCTAACCTAGACCCTATCTAATCTGTTAAAATTCTAAAAATAACAACTAATATAAGCGAATCTTTATCTAAAATTAACTTTATTCTTAATAAGCTATCTAATTAGCTTTTATGGCTCTTTGTTATTTAAGATACTGCCAAAACTAATAAGGTATGGCAGTATATCAACCTATTAAAGAAGAAAGATAAGCCCCTAAAGCTAGAACCTCCAAAATAACCTATACCTGCGGACGTACTTCCTACAGCTATATTAATAGCACAGGTAGACTAAACCTAGCTTACTATATATAACCAAATCTATATAGAGTATAAGGACGACCTCCGCATATACTAGAAGAAAGAGCAGGCCATAAGCAATATTAGTAACTATATTGTTTAATTAACATTAGCAGCCTACCTTTTACTTATTAACGGCCTTAATATAGTATATAAACGGCTTTAAGCACTTAAGAAAGCACTTGCCCCTCCTATATTAGGTTAAAAGTATAATGTCCTTAATTAATATATAGCTCTTAAAGCCTATAATAAAAAGTAAAGTATTAAAAAATGGTTAAACAGCTAGAGGAATGTTTATAAGTAGGTAGAATAATTAAAGCTACTAGATATCTAGGGATTTAGACCCTACTATAATTTTATATAAGCTATTAAACCTATCTCTTCTAGTTTTATAGAAGCGCTAGAAGTAGACCTTATTAAAAAAGAACGGAAGGATAAAGAGGCCCTATCTATTATTAACCTTATTAAGGAATTTAAGGAGTACTACTGTATAAAACAAGCATTGTCTTCTTCTACCTTAATTGCTAATAACTCTGCATTTGTAACCCTTTAAAATAACTTAAGTTCTAATTCCAATTTAGACCCTAACGGCAATTTAAGTTCAAATTTAAGATGGCATAAGGAATATATATATGGCATTATATATTAATTTAGTAACTGCTATTATATTACTATATATAAGCGCCCTTAAGGATAGAAACTAAGGGCAGATGTCTAGTAGAAGGTAGATAAAACGATCTTATCTATACCTTAGATTAAGCGCATCGTTAACTATATCTAAAAAAGAAAATAGGAAGCAAAGGAGAATAATTAGAAGAATATAGAATCTATAATTAATTTTAATTCTAAAACCCCAGCTTCTACTATACTAACTAGCCATACTGCCGTGTTTAGTACTAATTATATTCCTTTTAAACTCTAGAACACCTAGATACTTAACCCTAGTATAGATATACACATCTGTAATAATTGTTAGCGACTCGGTTAATCGAGGCACGAGCACGGCAAGAGGGTCGCGCAAGCCTATACAATTGGATTGTCTATCAAGGAGGATCCAAAGCTAAAGAAAGGAAATAAGAAGAACGGAAGCACCGCTCGAAGTTATATATAATCTTCTAGCCATATAATGGTAACTTGCCGCAACTTGCCATTATATAACAGCAGTTTACGGCAATCTAACGGTAATTTGCTAGTGCTATAATATTACCCCCCCCTTTAAAAAAGCCTGCCCTTAGGCTTTATATATCCGTATTACCCCTACAGGGCATTCTTATCTTTATACTCTATTAGTAATTTATTGTCTTTGCTATGCTAGCACTCTATCTACTTATCTAAGTACTTTAGCGGTCTAGGTTTGTTAGAATAATAGCTATAGAACTCTTATAACTTATAGAGGCTACCTATAAAATTCCATATAGGGTACTAGGTAGGGTCTAGATTATATCCTTTCCAACTTATATAGTACTTTAGTGTTCCTCGTATAAGTTTATAGGCTAGTATTTCTTTAATTTCCTATTTATTATTACTATTAACTTAAATTAGTAGGGGCGGTTTATTCTTTTGTCTAGGCAATAGGTTGTTTATAGCTTTCTATAGCTTATCTAGTAAGAATTTAGGGTGGACCTTAATCGAATCCAGGAGCTTTATTTTATATAAGTTGCCTCTCTTTTTAAGAACTTTATATAGTCTTGCTATCTAATAGTCTAGCTTACGGCTAGGCCACTCTATCTTTTAGTTTTTTATTATAACCTAAACCTTATTACCTATGGTAAAGTTAGGCTTACGCCTATACTTATTTACCTACTGTTCTATTAATTTCTAGGCCTTTTCTAGGTTTATATAGGCTACTGTCTAGGCTTCTTCTAAGCGCTTAGCGTACTACTAGGCTTTCTTATAAGATAGTTTTTCGTATATAGTCTAGGGTCCTTCTAGTCTTTCTCAGTTAAAGCTTATATAGGGTAAGTAGCCTATTTTTAGCTAAATAGGTGCAAACCCTATAAAGTTATAGGGTAGAGTTGCCTAAGTATAGTCTATTAGGGGTAGCAGTTTGGCCTAGTTATCTTAGAAGTAGTTAATAAAGGGCCAAAGTCTTTGGTCTAAATATTAATTTATAATCTCCGTCTAACCGTCTATCTAGAGGTAATATGCTATAAAAAGCTTTAGCTTAATACCTAAAATCCGGGTAAACTTGTTCTAAAAAGCCAATATAAATTATGGCCCGTAATTGGATATAATAGTATCTAGTAGTCTATAAATTTGGTAGACGTAGTAGATATACAGTTGGGCCGCCTTTTTAGTATTAATATTCTTATAACAAGGGATTAAGAATGGGCGCTTACTAAAGCGGTCGACTATAACTATAGCCATATTATATCCACTACGGTTTATAGGTAGCTTGTAGAAATCTATAGAAATATACTACTAGGGGCGCTCTGGTATTAGGAGTGGTTTTAATAGTCCTAGGGTCTTATCTTGTGGGATTATAGATTTACGGCAGCTATTATAGTTCCGTATATAATGGTTAATATTTATAACTATTCCAGGCCAGTAGTAGCGGTCGCTAATAATCCTACGGGTCTTATTTTTTCTAAGGTGGGCTATAAAGACCTAGGAATGTGCTTTAGCAATAAGCTAAGTCCATAAGTTCTGTTTCTCTGCTACTACTAGCTGTTCCTAATGCTTAAGTAATCCATTTTTAATAGACTATGGGCTAGTAATATCCTTTGCCTTTTTATGGTACTCCTATAGAGAAGGGGCTATATAATTTGCTTATAGTAGCTTATTAATAAGGTTAAGTTCCGTAGTGTTAATAGGGTATATCTTAGCCTTTATAGGGTCCGTATTTAGTTCTACCTATATTTAGGGGTTAAGGTACTTTAGTTATAACAGCATCTAGGTCCGTAATATAATCTTAGCAGCTATCTAGTTATCTAAGTCTTATTCGCGCCTTATAAGGGCATCTATACGGTTAGTTGCGCCTAGCCTATATATAATTAGGAAGTGGAACTAAGATAGAATATCCGCCTAGTGTGCCTGCTGGGCCATAAGGGCCTTTATTGTTATAAAGTATTCTAAGGCCTTATAATCTAAAACCACCTTAATAGGCTTAGGGGTTCCTTCTAGCTATATACGCCAGTGCTAAAAGCTAGAGATAATAGCTAGCATTTCTTTATTATAGATGTGGTAGTGTAAGGCTATTGCCCAGGTGTACGGTAGGGAGCAGGCAAGCCGAGCATGAGTCACAGGGAGAGTCGATGGAAGAGGACGATATGGTAATGGGGGTAGGTATGGCAATACCTCGTACGGAGAGAGACGAACCGATGAGGAGGGAAGGGCTGTAAGCCCAAGGGAGCTTATAAGGAGGTGCCAAGGGCTAGCCTTGGCAGCCGCCAAAAGATCCCTTATAGGTAGTTTAGCTTAGCATCTATTATAGTCTTTAAATAGTATGCAATAGGGTGCTATTCTCCGTCTAGTTGCTTTTGGGAAAAGATACTAGCTATTACGCTATCTAAGGCATTAGTTTCCAGCATTAAGGGCTGTTGTGACGGTTCGTCTACATAGCTACCATCGAGGCGTCGTCGGTCACGGATCAACGTCGCCCCAACGTTGCCCCGACGACCGAACATGTACATAGTCGTCTACCGCGCCCCTTTCTTTAAGCCCTTACCTTAGTCTACTCATAATATAGCCCCTTATTATTGCTTAATCTATTAAACCGCTCCCACGGGAAGCTAGCCGTGATATTAGACTAAGGTTATCTTCAATTAACCTGTAGAGGCGACACAATACTAGGTCTAACGGTTAAATGCGTAGCCAGATAGAGAGCTGTTCTACTACCACGACTACAGACCAACTAACCTACTGAAGCCCTGCATCGAGCAGGCAACTACAATAGTGGATTAAGCAGCTAAAAGAAGAGACTGCAGTAATTAGATTAAAAGGATTACCCTAACTATAACCCAAGAAATTAAAAGAGACACTATAGCAAGAAAGAGTGCATTAAGGCCTAGTGCACTAAAGATAGCCACCGACCTAGCGCTAGTAGGGCGCGAGGAACCTGTAGACGCGACACTTAAGCCACCGGAGCTCCAACCGTACTATAGCAAGACGGAGCTTTCGGACGATATAAAGAGCAAATAGGTCCGTCTTATAGCGCAATTAGAAGACAACAAAGACCCTATATACTTTGAGATGGAGACCAAGAGAGAGTATATGGCCGCAACCACCTAAAAGCTATCCAAGATACCTATAACCGAACTCATAGAGGAGCTGCGGCTCTAGGGAATACGAAGGAAGGCGATAGAACAGCAGATTGCTATGCTATAGCGTCTTACAAACAACCACGCATATAAAGCTCTTAATGCGAAAGAGGAAGCTTAAGCGAAGATGGCGGAGCTTAAAGAGCACCTAGATAATAGGATAGACGAGCTCCGCAAAGCCAATCAGAAGATATTAAGAATGGGCCGCAAGGTCACTATATAAGCCCTAGATTGGGAAAATAGCGAGTAAGGAAGCACACCGTTACGGACAATATAAGAAGGGACACCACTCTCTTAGACGAGCAGTATTGCGGGTTTAGGACATATAGCAAAGTTCCTAAACCCACCTACGCTAATAAATAGGAAAGAGCCTACTTATTATGCCTAGAGCGGCCATATATAAAACAAGCTTTGATCTAATATAGACTAGTTCTATTAAGACGACCTAAATCAGGAAGAAGATGTAAAGGTAGCGTATATTAAGATACGTATAGGCGGTAAAGCTTATAACCACCTTTTACCCTACCTAGAAGCAGAGCGCGATATAAGACGCAACCCTACTAGTAAAGAAGTACTTAAGTTCCTAAAGAACGTCTTTAAGGACCTAGATCGCCGCATTAAGGCCTAGCAGGAACTTAAAGGCCTTAGGATGCCATACCTAGGAGACTTTAACAATTTCTAATCTAACTTTATATAGCTGGCAAATATCTTAAGGATGCTACAAGATTAGTAGAAAGAGGAACTTTATAATAAGCTTTACAACAATCTACGTGTCTAAATAGAAGTTAAGGTGGTAGACAAAGACTATAGCTTCTAAACCTATTATAAGACTGCCTAATAGTACGCCCAAGGTCTAAAGTAGATAGGTAAGGAATAAAGTAACCATAGAGCAGCCTAGGCTATTAAGAGAGCTTCTACTAGGGGCGCTGAAGAGACTAAAAATCCCCCCCCCTCCCAGCAGCCTCTAACTCTAGCACTAGCTATAAAAGCGCCAGTTACCTGTTTTAACTGTAGCAAGTAAGGATACTACTTTAACAACTGCCTAGCGCTAAAGAAGGCGGAAGCTAAAGTAATTAACCAAAGTAAAGAGTATAAGATAGTTACTAACTTATTAAAATCGGAAAACGAGTAGCTTTAGAAGAAGTCTCCTACCTAGAGTAGATTAGAGTAATTAACACAGCGCCTATATAGCTAAAGGAAATCTTAGGAGGCACAGCCCTTATAACGCTATATAGGATCGCGCTAGGCAGCGTGGCTCTTAATATAATAAGCCTATTTAACTCTAGTGCGGGCGGAGAGGCTTTTATACACTATAAGCTACTGCTAATTATTAAGCAACAACTGCAACTAAAGCTCTACAAGATTAAAGGACAAGGAGTTGCTGTATCCGGCTACAACAACCAGTAGACGGATATAATTAGATAGCTCTTTAAGGCTAACCTAGTTATAGATAGCCGACAAGTCCCTATATAGTTCCTATTCTGTAATACTAGCCGCTATAATTTTCTTATTGGCCGTAGGTGGTTTAAGAAGACTAGGGCCCTTATTAATTGCAAATACTAGGTCTTAGTATAGCGAACTAAAAGAAACTACTATAGTAGGTAGGACATAATTATACTAAGAAAGGAGCTCCTACCCCTACTAATTAACAAGGATTACTAAAAAAATATAGATTAAAGGGACGCACTACTAGACCTAGAGCCTAGGCCTACTCCCTAGCGTATTCTTAAATATATAGTCGCGATCAGCCAACTTTAAGAGAAGAAGTCCTCTACTAAAATTAAGCTAGAGAGATAGGCTAAGCCAAAGCAAGCCAAGCGGGCCTTGTATGATTATAAGTATACTTGGAAGATTAATACCTAAGACGCAATTAGGAAAATGGAAGACTAGCTCTACCCTAGGCCAGCTCTACCGTTAAAGCTAAGAAAGAGGAGGCCTTTATTTACTAGGGAGTTTAGGGCAGTAGACATCGCGCTACTTAAGGCAGGGAACTTCTTACAAGGAGCGAAGCGTAAGGACGTAGTAATTAGATATACCAGTCTCTACAAGATAGACCAGTTAATGGAGGATAGAAAGGGACAAGACGCCCTACCTAATAACAAGGAGGAACTTCGCCGGCTTATCTATAAAAAGCTGCCGTAGCTCTACCAAGAATATACTAATAGCTTCTTAAAGGCTATATCTAATATACTACCACCATATCGCGAGGGAGTGGACCATAATATTATTCTTAAAGGTGATAGCCGTAATCTAGCCCCTAGCCCACTATATAATATATTGCTAGAGCAGCTAAAGCTTGTTAAGGTCTACCTACAGAAGCACTTATAGAAGGGGTTTATAGTACTAAGTGACGCACCCTTTATAGCTCCGGTCCTATTTGCCAAGAAGCCTATAAGGGGGTAGCGATTCTACGTTAACTTTTAGAAGCTTAATACAATTACCAAGAAGGACCGCTATCCGCTGCTATTAATTAAGGAGACGTTAATAAGGCTATTAAGAGCTAAAATCTTTACTAAGCTAGATATTCGGTAGGCTTTCTACCGTATACAGCTAAAGGAAGAGATAGAGGAGTTAACTACCTTCTATATAAGGTACGGATTGTACAAGTACTGTATCCTACCCTTTGGACTATATAACGGCCCTGCATCCTTCTAGAGGTTTACTAATAGCGTCCTTTTTAACTACCTAGACGATTTCTATATAGCCTATATAGATGACATCCTAATCTATTTAGACGACCCGTTAGAGCACGAGATCTACATTAAGAAGGTCCTATAGAGGCTTTAAGAGGTAGGCCTACAAGCGGATATTAAGAAGAGCGAGTTCAGCGTTACCAAGACGAAGTTCTTAGGCTTCATTATTAGTACTAATAGGATTGCTATAGACACTGACAAGCTAGCTATAATTAGAGATTGGGAGCCCCCTACCTCTATAAAAGGAGTGTAATCCTTTCTAGGGTTCTGCAACTTCTACTAGGCCTTCTTAAAGGATTACGGCCGAGTTATATAACCACTTAGTAAGCTTACGAAGAAGGAAGCATGGCACCTGCTGGGGGAGGAAGAGCTTGAAGCCTTTAAGTAAGTTAAGGCCCTTATGCTATTGAGCAGTGTAATAAAGCACTACTTACCGTTTTAAGACACCTGCGTGGAGACTAACGCGAGTGATAGAGTAGTAGCTGGGGTGCTAAACCAGCTGCAAGATAATAAGACCTAGAAGCCAGTAGCATTCTTCTTAAAGATAATGTCCTCTAAAGAGATACGGTATAAGATCTATAACAAAGAGATACTAGCAGTGATAAGAGGCCTATGGGAATAGCAAGGTCACCTTATCGGCCTCTAGCATATACCCTTTATAGTAATTACGGACTATTAAGCCCTTAAGTGCTTTATAACTAAGAGGCTGCTAAATCCAGAGTAGGCCTACTAGGCAAACCTACTAGCTAATTTCTATATACGGATTACCTATAGGCCAGGTACGGCAAATATAGTAGCTGATACCCTATTATGAAAGCAAGAGGACCTAAAGACACAGAAAGAGAAGGACGTAGCCGCACGTACTATATACTTAATTAACCCCGCCCTTATGATTGCTACACTAGAGGCAACCTCTAAGGACCCCCCAGTTGCAGCAAATTGTAAATAGTAGCCATATAAGCTAGTTAATTAGATACTCTAGGCCAATTAAACTAGTAAATCGCTAGTAGGGCTATATTAGCTAGCCAAGTAAGACTAGAAGGGCTAGAAGCTCTAAAGAGGACTACTTACCCGCTTTAGCAAGCTAATGGTCCCTAATACTAACTGCCTCTGTACCTACCTTATTGCAGAGGTACACTTTTACTAGGTAACCGCTTACCCAGGCAAGACAAAGACTAGGAAACTTATAGTAGACCAATACTATTGGCCAGGACTACCCTTAGACTGCAATACCTATGTAAGAAACTATAGGGCCTATAGGAGGACCCATATACCCCAGAACAAAACCCCAGGCCTGCTGCACCCCCTACTAATTAGTGAACGCTACTGGCAGCACATCTCTTTTGATTTTAAATCCTTTCTAACGGAAAAAAAGGGCTTTAATAACGTCTTTATAGTTGTTAATCAACTAGGTAAGAGAGCCTTCTTACTACCCTACTATAAAACTGCTACCGCAGCTGACGCAGCAAACCTATACTACTAATACGTCTGGTGCGTATACGGCCTCCTAAAGACGGCTATATTAGATTAAGAACCCTAATTTATCTTAGCCTTTATAGATAAGCTATATAAACTAACTAGCGTTAAGTAAAAGCTCTCTATATCTGGTTACCTACAAACTAATAGTAATATAGAGGTACTAAACCAGTATATTAATTAATGCTTAAGGCCCTTTATTAACTACTACTAGGACAATTAGTTAGAGCTTCTCCCCTATATAGACTTTATATAGGCAATTTTACTGCACGAATCTACTAGCTTCGCACTATATGAGCTAGAGCTAGGATTTAAGCCAAGGCTTTACTTTAACTAGGAGGAACGTATATAAGCAACCTTAACACCTTATAAGAAGCTGATATAATAAGAAGCTTAGGCTTTTGTATATAGGACCTAGGACGCAGTTAAATAGGCAAGAGATAACCTAGTAAAGGCCTAAGAGCGGCAGACAAGGCAAGCTAATAGGCACTGTCGCGAACCAGACTTCGGAGTAGGTAATTAAGTATATATTACTAGGAAGGGCTGGGCTACCAACCAACCAAGTATTAAGCTAGATAGATAGCTTATAGGGTCCTATAAGCTTCTAGGTATAAAAGGACACTTATATATTATTAACCTACCCCCAAATATAAAGATGTTAAACGTCTTCTATGCCAATTAACTACGAAAGGACCTAGATAACCCCCTACTAGGCTAAAACAGGGAGCCAGAGGAGCCAATCCTAATTAATGGCGAGCCGGAGTATAAAATTAATAAGATCCTTGCTAGTAGAACCTACTACGGAAGGCTATAGTATAAGGTTAACTAGGTAGGCCACAACCTGGACGATACCTGGTATAACGCAGATGGCTTTGTTGGCGCCCCCTATAAGATTAAGGCGTTCTATGACAAGAGACCCCATAATGCCGGACTACCCGTACAGCTGTTGTAATGGCTAGAGGTGTATTACAAGGACGTAGATCTAGAGCCCTTAAAGGAAGATAATAAAACAGAGAAGGACGGAAGGGCAAGACGGACAAGGAGAGCCTAACTACAAGGATTGAGGGCGATCCTCCTGGCTTAAAGGGGGGTGATGTGACGGTTCGTCTACATAGCTACTATCAAGGCGTCGTCGGTTACGGATCAACGTCGCCCTAACGTTGCCCCGACGACCAAATATATATATAGTCGTCTACCGCGCCCCTTTCTTTGAGCCCTTACCTTAATCTACTCATAATATAGCCCCTTATTGTTGCTTGATCTATCGGACCGCTCCCACGGGAAGCTAGCCGTGAGAGCTGTCCTAGGTCAAAGTAGGTAAGTAGAGGGGCCAATACTAGCCGTTTTTTAAGCTTATTAAAGGCCTGCCTATATATGGCGTTAAAGTAAAAGGGCTGGTCTTTTTTAGTAAGACAGTTAAAGGGTCAGAAGATTCTACTATAGTCCTTAATAAAGCGTTAGTAGAAGTTACAGAAACCTAAAAATAATTATACCCCCTTTATGGTCTATGGGGATATCTACTAGTTAATTACGGCCGTTTTTTTTAGGTCTGCCTTAATTCTGTCTATACTAATAATAAACCTTAGGTACTTAGTGCGCTTAATACTAAATTCTAACTTCCTAATATTAGCCTAGAGGCCAGCTTCGCGGAGCCGTTATAGGACTTTATGGATATACTCCTTATATTCCAGTTCATTCTCTAAGTAAATTATAATATTATCTAGGTAGGCTGTGCAGAAGTCATTAAGGTAGTTAAAAAGTACGTTATTTATATACCGTTGGTATATAGCTAGTCCGTTAGTTAGTCTAAAAGGTAGTACTTTATATTTATATAATCCGTAGCGGGTCTAAAATATAGTAAGATCTTAGATCTAGGGTTTATCCTAATTTAATAAAAGGCCTAGCGGATATTAAGCTTTGTAAAAATCTTAGCCTTACTTATACGGGCCAGTGTTTCTTTAAGTAAGGGCAGCAGATATTGGTCTTTATAGGTTATATAGTTTAGTTTATAGTAGTTAATGCAGAAACAGAGTCCGCCGTTTAGCTTTTTAGTAAAGAGAATAGGTAAGGCAAAGGGGACTTAGCTAGGCTTAATAAAGCCCTTATTAAGGTTATTAATAATATACTGCTTAGTGGCTTATAGCTTATTAGTAAATTACTAGCGGAGGGGGCTATAACTAAGGGTGTTTTCTTTATTAGACTTAATCTTAATATTGTGGTCATATGGTTAGTAAGGCGGAAGTATATTAGATACTGCCTTAGAGAATATATCCTTAAATTCCTGGTATTAGCGGAGTAGTTTCTGTTCTACCAGCTCCTTATCTATAAGCTTACTTTCCCTACTAAGCTAGTTATAGGCTAGGGCTTCCTTATCTTTAATTATCCAGTTAATTTTATATAAGCTAGTTATAAAGGTAACGGTGTTAGGCCGTTTTAAGTTCTAGTAGAACCCTATGGCACTAATATAGCAGATATTAACTAGTAGGAGGTTTATAGGTTTCTTTACAGACGTTCTATAGACCATATTTTGCGGTAAAGGGTTTATAACCCTCCTTAGCTCCTATTCTATTTTCTATAAGTTATCCTTTTAGTCTATATATTTAGTATAGTATCTAATATTCCTTGCTATTCTTTATAGCTATATAGGGCCTAAGCCAGCTGGCTTATTACTAACTTCCTAGGTTTCTAGTGCTGGTAGTGCAATATTAGTAGTTTAGGGGCGGCGTAGTATACAGACCTATCGCGAATTAAGCTGTATATTTTTCTTAAAGGCCTGGTCCCTACGCCTAGTATTAGCCTAGTAAATGGTGTCTATCTATAGCCGCATAAGATTTTCTATTATAATGCTAATTTCCTTTATAAAAGAAGGTGTTGGGGGTAGGGTTTTGGGCCAGACAAGCCATTTACTCTATACATTAAGCTATAAGCCTAGATAGGCTAGCCTTTTTTTTTTAAGATTATATTATGGCTTTCTAGGTCTATAATAAAAAAGGGGATGTTATACTACCTTTATCCGTCTACACGGAGGTAAATCCGCAAGATAGTTATAATAGGTAGTCCTATCTATCTGTTATACCTATAAATAGGAATTAGTTTAGGCAATTCCTTAAGGGGTACATTTAAAAAGTTAGCCAGCTTTATAGCACACTATATATCTATTAAGGTAAAGGCATTTGCTCTAGAGTTAGCTAAAGTAGAGGTTAAAACTTAATATCTATTATAGAATAAAGTATAAGGGATAGTACAGCTTTTTCTACTAACTAGCTGACCTAGATTAATATATAATATATTAATTCCTTTTAACCCTAAAGAGGAGTCTTACTCTAGGGTTCCTCTTTTTCTAACTCTATACTATCCTCCTAAATTAATAGAACCTTATTTATCTTTGCCGCTATTAGGTAGTCTTTTATAAAGTGGTTTTTCTGGCTATATAAGAAGTAGGCTCCTTAATTGCTAAGGGCCTATATATTGGGGTTGCTATATATAGGTTAAGTATTTACCAAACCTACAGCGGGGCTAGCTATACGGCTAGCCGCTAGGTTAACAGCAGGCGGTATAGTTAGTACTATAGGGGTTGCAGATCTTACTAGGGCGCTATAGCCCGTTCTTATAGTACTTATATTCTAGTTAGCAGAGCCTCTAGTCTTATACTACTTAGCATGTACCTTAATACAGCGGAGGCCCTAGTTAATAGCTAGGCACTAGTCTATAAGTTTCTTTAGCGTCTATATAGTAGTATAAACCAGCAGCACGGCGCGTTATAGGTCTAGGGTAAGCTTATTAAAGAGGTTTAGCATTAAATCTTCCTAGGGGATTTAAGCCTGTCTAGCTAGGTATAGAAAACGGGTTTAGAAAACTAAGAAGGTCTTTATTGTTTTTATATTAAGGGCTTTATAGTTAAGGCGGACATTCTATATCTTAAAGGGGTCCTTATAGATAGAAGATACGTAGTTAATTATCTCTTCTTTAGAGAGAAAGGGGTCTGCCAAGTCCTAGGCATATTACGGACATAGATGCGTCTATGCGTCCCTACTAGTACGGCTGAAGACGTAAGCCATTTTAGCTTAGGTAGTAGGGAAGTGGTCTATATTAACTTTAAGCTTATCTTATAGTTAAAGCTTCCAATTATTAAATATAGGGTTAGTTCTGTCTATAAGTAACAGGGGGTCCGCAACCTTCGCGGACCATAACAATACTAATGCTATACGTTGGGCTAGGGCCTTAAGGACTATAGCAAGTCTCTAGGTATCTAATAATTCCTTACTAGGTATAGGGGTGTCTCTAGTTTTAAGCAGCTCTTAAAGCCGTTTAATTTTGGTATTAGCTGCTATAAGCTCTTCCTAGGGGGTTAAAATGGTAACCATTTCACTATTTGAGGTATTTACAGGTCCTACAGCAGCTTTGCCAGCTGCTATATTTCTAGGCATAGTAGTAGGGGTATTAGGTAATTTCCGGTATTTATTTATTTCCTAGGGGTTCTGGTCCGTGCGTGTCCAATTCTTAGGTTTTACGTTCTATTTATATTTTTTTGGTTCTTAGGGGTCTGTCCTGTCCTTATAGTCCTAATAATATCCTTAGGGTCCTATTTATAGCCTTATAAATATATTTAAGTTCCTTTTTAGGAAAGAAGAGTAGTAATAAGCTTTAGATAATATTAGCAACTCGGTTAATTAAGGCACGAGCACGGCAAGAGGGTCACGCAAGCCTATATAATTGGATTGTCTATCAACAAGAATCCAAAGCTAAAGAAAGGAAATAAGAAGAACGGAAGCACTGCTCAAAGTTATATACAATCTTCTGGTTACGTAATGGCAACTTGCCGCAACTTGCCATTATGTAACGGCAGTTTGCAGCAATCTAACGGCAATTTGCCAGTGCCGTAAAAATAATAAAGAAGACTTTACCTTCTTATACCTAGTAGTAGAAGACAACTACCTAATTACTAGCAGAAATTTTAAAAAAATATAAGCTTATAGAATAGTAACTATTATTGTTAATACACCTATTAGGAAGTTAAAAATAAAGCTATTCTATATAGCACTAGCACCTACCTTTTTTATAAATATTATAGCACTCTTAAGAGCTACTAATAATAATATCCATTTTAACTTAGGACGAAACTTGCTATACTATTTAGTAACTGGTAAAACAGTATACTATGCGAGATAACTAGGGGGCCACTAGGTACTAATGCACAGAAGTCCTACACCTATAAATACCCTAGATTTAATAACTTAATTAACCTTTTTAATAGGAAGATTTTAGCTAAGCTAAATGGCCTGTAAACTAATCGGAGCTATAGCTACAAAATGGTATAAAATTCTTGGCTATATAGGACCTGCTACTATTAAGCAGCTTCCTAAGTATGTTAATGGCGTAGAGCTTACCAAATTAACTACTAAATAAGCACCGCTTAAAATTGAATGTAAAACTTGCTTATTAGCAAAGTATATATAGCAGATCTTTTAAAGATAAGAATATAAATATCTAGCTACTTAACTATTTAAACGGCTAGCATTTAATATTATTAACCTTAGAGTAACTGGATATAACGGTAATAGATATAACGTGGGTGACAGGGTTTTGACGGTGTGATGGGTTTTGACGGTTTTGAACACCAAAATACTGCCGCATACTAATTCGCAAGCAGAATATTAGTAAAAGGCATCGCGCAGTATTATTTAATTATATAAAAAATATAAAGCCGTAAATATATATTATAGAGGCTCTATTACGATATTTGATGATGGTAAAAGCTGTTTAATTGTTAAGCTATATAGCTAGGCTTTCTTCTATAACCTTATTGTCGCTTGAATTGAGCAGTTTATCAATCAATTTATCTTCCTAAGTCTCCTCCATTTGTGTAGCCTGCTCTTCTATCTTCTTTGAGGCCTCAAGCAGTTCTTTATAGTAAGCAGAAGCCATAGTAGCTGCAGCTGAAGAGGCCTCTATAACAGCCTTCTTTAACAATGCTTCTGCTGCGGCTGCAGCAGCTGCAGTGGCAGCTATAGCGGCAGCTTTAATAGACGCCTTTTGTGCTTCAATTGTACGCTTCTTCTTCTTAGTAACATTGGCAGCAGCTTCTAAAACCCTTTGCTCTCTCTTTGCTACCAGCGCTACCGCTCAAGCGTCCTTACGGTGTTGCTCTGCAAGCTTCTTGGCAGCAGTAGAAGCAACACGTGCATCCTTTCAAGCCTCTAGCTGTTTCTTTGCAAGCGCTGCTGCCTCCTCTCTATTCTTCTTATTCTGCTCCCTTTGTAATCTGGCTTCCTCCTTAGCTTAATTGGCGGCCTCTCACTCAGTAACAATTGCCTGCATTAATTCGGAAGTAAGCACTAAGTTGGTAGAAAGTACCTGCCGCTTACAAGCCTTCCTTGCTCTCCTTTCCACAGTAGCCAGTCAAAGATTATTATTTTCTACCTACAGAAGCTCCTCTCAATCCTCTATTAATTATAGGTGCTCTATAAGCTTGCTTACTACTGCCTCAGCTGCCGCAGGTGTGGTTTCAGGGTGAAGGATTGTGTAGGCGTACCGCGCGCAATCATCGCGGCCTTTAGGCGTACGTGGGTGTAAAGGCAAAGATAGAAGCATTGCTTGCTAATCGGAAGATAAAGGTATAGAAGGTCAGGTAGATGTAAAAGGACTTATGCAGCGCTTAAGCACTTTATCTAGATTGTAGGGAAGAAGGCCTGCGGCTTAAAAGGCGCTATTAATCAGTCTTGGTATATATATATAAGGGTAGATCTCCCCTAAAATCCTCAAAAAATATTCCTTATTAATTCCAGTAACACCGCGCGCTGCATATTCATCAACTTTTAATAAGTAGAGGCGCTTAAGCTATAAAAATATCACAAGATCTAAAGGCTGCAGAAGGTGTATTAAATGAGGTAGCAGGCAAATTGGTATAATCTTATAGTCTTCGCAAAATTGCATAAACTTGAGATTAACGTAACTACTATAGCCGTCCATAATAAGCATTTGATAGCCGTGAATAGAGTTATAGTCGTTATCGTTATTATCGTCATCTCCGCTAAGGTGCTCTGGTGCTCTAGTGCATCAAGTATAGCGCTCAAAATGGCGCAGCCACTCCATACCGACTTCTTAATTTGACTACCCATTCTCTATTATTCCAATAGAACACTTGCCTATAGCGCGCATAGCTTCCTGCTATAGTAAATCTATATGCTAGCGTCCCTTAAAAATAATAAACAATGGTATAGTCTGCCCATATATACCAATCGCGTCAATCTGGCTTACCCACTCCTTTAAGCCGTTAATTGTCTTAAAATTGCTTATATTACCACGTAGTATAACTACTTTGGCACCATAAGCAAAGCCTATAGCGTAGCCCGTCTCATCCATATTCCAAATATTAATATCCTTAATATTATACCGCGCCTTAGCTTCAGAGTAGTCAGTAAAAAAGCGCGTTACTAGGGCAGGAGAGTTGCCAGCCATAGCTCGTTCTTAATTAATTGAGCGTATATAGCAAGTACGTAACTCTTCCTAGCGTTTCAGAAAGTAATATACCCATCTTTAGCCCAAAGGGGGGGGTGGCTGGAGGCGTAAGATCCTCCAGTACTCGCGCTAGTAGATCGTCATCACTATCGTTCAAACCGTGTAGAGTCAACATGGAAATCCGGCCTTAGCAAAATATATACAATGTCAAACAATTACAGCTTCGCCAGCTGTCGAAATACATTGTTGGTTAGTGTAGGCAACTTTATAGGATTGGTGCACCCCAGCAAGCCTTTATCGAAATATATTTGGGTTAATCTCATGCGCCTTTACATAAGCTTCCCGACTCTTGTATAAGCTAGACTAAAAGGCAATAATAGCAATAGATACCTTCTTGTCCGCATCAGGTTTGCGAGGCCAGCGGGGCATAATGGCGTTGGTGGTGAAATTTTAAATTAAGTAGCAGCCATCAAAAAGCAGGTCGAAAAAGGAGAGATTTTGGAGTGACGACTGGCAGTATACTAGATTTGGCAAGCTCCAAACCCAATTAGGCAGGCGGTGTTCAAAACCGTCAAAACCCATCACACCGTCAAAACCCTGTCACCCACGTTATTATATATTTCTACTGCATATATTCTAAATTTAACTTTATATTTACCTTTAAAAATAAGGACAAAGCTACTGTCCTACCTACTATTTATAAGACTTACTATTTAATTAAAATACAATTCTACTAAGACGTTATCTTCTTCTAGAGCAATAATAAATAAGCATTTAGACAAATAGAAGACACCTTAGAGACATAGTATATAGATAAAGGCATTACCTTTAAATACTAAGCACTATATACTAAGGAACAGAATAGTGGAGCTAAATAATTAGAAAGAACCCTTATAGAATAATTAAGGGCTATATAGCTAGAAGCGTCCTTACCCCTATCTTTAGGATTAGAAGCTTTCCTTACTGCTAGATATATACTTAATTAAACCCTAAATAAGCAATTAGGATAGAGAACTCCGTATAAAATTGCCTATAGAAAGCCGCCATCACTTTCCTATATATATACGGTTGCAAGACCTATATATTAAATAAGTATATTAGAAAGGGAGACAAGCTAGCTCCTTATACATTAATTGGACACCTAGTTGGCTATAATTTAACTAATATCTATTAAATCTGGATTTTAAGTCTCCAAAAAGTTATTTAAACCAGAGATGTTACGTTTAATAAGACCTTATTCTATAACCCTAAGGGCTAAAACATTAACTACCTGCTAAAGAAAGCATTAGAAGACACTATCTAGATAATTAGTCTACTAGAACCTCACTATAAGGACAAATCTAAGGATAAATCTATCCTATATAGACCTACCTTAAATATAAATCAAATAACTATATTAAGTAATTTAGCAGACCTTCCTATAAAAGATATTTAGCAGTTACTAACTCCTAGTAAAATAGTATCTCCAAATCTACTAGAAATAAATACTATACTAAAAGGACCTTAAGACAATATCTTAGATATAATTAAAACAGGTTCTACCTAGCTAAGCTTACTAGAACTATCTAATAGAGTAACTAATATAGCTTTATAAGCTAATAAAGTCTTAGCCAATCCTTCTACTAACCTTATTCTACCAAAAGGTTCTAAATAAATTTAACGCTAAGCGTACGCAGCAGCACTAGCCAATCTATCTACCCTATTTAGTTACTATACTGGCTTTACTATAGGACTAGTAAAGGATATTAGCCAAACTAGATCCTTATCCTTATTTCTATATTAGGACAATCTCCCTCCTAAACTAAGGAACCTTAAAGAGCTAAAAAAGCACCCTTTAACTACTAGCTTTTAAAAGGCTATAAAAAAGAATATAACGACCTTAAACGCCAAGGGATATTTAAAACTATACTAAAGGAAGAAGTAACTAATAACCAGATCCTTCCGCTAAAATAGGTCTTTAAATATAAGTTTAATAGTAACGGCTATCTATAAAAGCTAAAAGCTTAACTATATGTCCGTGGAGACCTATAGATTACTAAGGAAGAGACCTATGCAGCAACCCTAGCTGCTTAAATATTCTGTGCCCTTATGGCTATAGCAGCCGCATTTAATTTAGAGATTTAATAGTATAACACTATAAACGTATTTATGAATGCAAGACTAGATAAACTAGTCTACTATTACTACTTAGAAGGCTTTAATTAAAATAGACATATCCTAAAGCTACTTATAGCGCTATATAGATTAAAGGTCTTACTACTACTTTAGTATAAAGAGCTTATAAATATACTAACTAAATTTGGATTAAAGCCTATTCTAGGTATAAACTGCCTTTATACTAATAGATAACTTATCATCTTCTTTTATATAGATGATATTGCTATACTAGTTGCTAAAAAGGACCTTTTAAGACTATAGGAATTTAAAGCTAAATTGCTACACTAATATAAGATCCGTGCACTAGGAGACTTATAGTAGTTCCTAGGAATTTAAATTAAACGAGATTGACTAAGTAGAAAGCTCTAGCTCTGCTAAGATTCCTATATTAAAAAGATAGCTAATTAATTTAATATTTAACCAAGAAGATTTCCTAAGTCACTACTTCCTACTAAAGAACCAACTCTATCTAACTAGCAGATAAACCCTTAAAAAACTCTAGCCTATTAGCAATAAGTTGGTTCCCTTACGCACCTTACTATATTTAGAAGACCTAATATTACTAAGATATATTCTAAGCTGGCTAAATTCCTTACTAATCCAAATTTAAAGCACCTTAATGCAGCTAATTAAGCTATTACCTACTACCTTAGAATAAAATTGATAGCTATTAAATACTCTAGCAAAGTATTTAGAGTATATGTCTACTTTAGAAACCCTAAAGAAGAAGAAGTTACCTTTTATAGAGTATCTAATATAGTATTTGCAGACTATAAAAACACTAGACAGAGCTCTTAAGAATACCTTTTTATACTATTTAGAGGACTAATTAACTGGAAGGCGACCTTATAGAGATTAGTAACTCGCTTAACTACTAAAGCGGAGCTTCTCTCTCTGTCTATAGCTGCCATTAAGATTATCTAGGAGCAGCGTTTCTTTAAGGCAATTGGCTTTAATTTAGAACGCGAGTTTACCCTACTTTACAATAATATATAGACTGTATAACTCCTAAGACAGGATACACCAAAGCTTAATACTAAGCTATAATATATTGACGTCTATTAGCACTGGCTTAGACAGGAAGTTTAAGATAAAAAGATTAACGTCTGATGGGTCCCTATAGATAAAATGCCTGCCAATGGCCTTACTAAGATCCTACCCCATTAAAGGTATAAGGTATAGATAAAGCAATTAAATTTGGTGGATATTTAACATTAAATTACTACTGCATCATTTAATAAAGACTCTTAAATATTACCCTATCCCTCTACTACTTCTAAATTGCATCTAAAATTTCCTATTTTGGTATAGTCTCTACCTTTATTTTTGTTGTCTATAGCTTTAACTATACCGTTAAATTTAGGGGGGTGTGTAACGGACTACCGCTACCATGTTAGATGTCATCTTATAACTCACTACCGTGCCTTTTATCATCGCATGTCTTACTACTCATTTCTATTACCTATTCATTACCTATTACCGACTAAGTGGCAATATCAACCTAGTGGCCAATTAGGTAACAGTTACAAATCATCATCGGCGTCGTCGTCAGCCTATTGCCACCTATTTCGTGTATATAGTCCACCTGATTTCCGTAGATTTACAATCAAGTCGTTCACTCAATTCTCTCACACTGCAAAGCTTACACAGATCCCTAGGCTCAGAGCTATACCGACACACGCATGGATATTCGCCGCCTTTGGAAAAGAGCTCCGTTTGTTTCAAATGCCTAGGAAGATCATAAGGGACCATAAATTTGCCTTTTACGATACCTTGGGTTCGGGCATGTGTGCCTGGGAAGCGTCAGCATGTCATACTGTTTAACGAGAAATATTATGCTAAGAACTTGGTAACAAAGCAGATTCAGGACAGTTGGGCGGAATGCCTAATGAACAAAATGTCATGTTACTTTTCGCCAGCTATACCCGCGATAAAAGCGTAAATTTCATGTACACGCAAAGCGCTATCCATTTAGTATAGGTGGTAAGTAAAAAATCAAGAGATTTAAGAACCGTGTAGAACAAGGAAAGACCTCCTGAATTTGATTTCAAGCAAGCATTCGAGACCCTGGGTTCTTTAGAGGAACAATAGCATCACAGAGAGGAAAAAAACATCTCACCTCCGTACGCATACCGAGCTTTATTATAATGTGTTCGTTGGATGGCATTGATCATATCCGCCACGGCCTGAATGTCATCAGCTTCGCTAGGAGGGATCTTTTCAGCGCCTGGAATATCCCAGTGGATGTAGCTTCGGCTGGCAATGTCTGTCATTGTTTAAAGATGAGTATGGATATTAGTTAAACACGGAGAGGAAGCTTATTTATAGGTTTCGGAGGCTACAAGCGGCTTTATATGAACATAGTGGTGAATTACTAGCTGCGGGATAGTCTAGATCATGACGTTGGCTCGCAGTAGGCGCCTTAATGTTGACGGACGATTGTCATGAAGACCTATCTATCGAAGAATTCCACTCTGAAAGCATGGTTTCAATTCTTAATAGAGAGTGTCGGCTACTTTTCTTTAGGTAGAGCTCAAGGAGCAAAGGTTTTTCTAATGTGCATTGATTTCCAGTTAAAACTGAAAGTTGACCTCACAAAGTTCTTTCATCTCGCAATTTTCGTCAATACTAGCGTCAAAAAGAACAATTGGTACTGATACCGCCCTACCCCACCTTCCCTCGCAATGGTGGCGCCAGACTATTGACATGAGATCATGGTGTGGTCAATTCCGGATAGCAAACCGCGGAGGATATTCCACCATATAGAGTTGAATAACTTATTTCGCAAGCAGCTAGCTAAGGATTATTTCCCATTCATCATGAAATCTGATTCATATCTGTCGCTAATAAATAATACATGACTTTACTGCGGTGGTCCAAATACCGGGGAAGCACCAAGCCCCCAACAAGGGTGCCCACGGCGCTACGCCTGTAGCGCATGCCTTGTTACGCAAGCCCCCAAGCCACTTCGCCGAGTCGAATAATGGCCACGACGCCAAGTTTATATGCCAATTAGACACGCTTTCTACTTCCCCTCGGACCAAACAAACCACTCATTTTACCGTTGCTACTCCGCGACATGTCGGCCGCGGAATCCTCAGACCCGGTGCCAAACTTGTCAGGTACGTATGCCTCTCCACTGCTGCTAGAGCAAGGGTCGACGATGGAGTGAGCGACGAAGCGAGGACCTGAGGGTTGGGACGAGCATATGCTGGACTGTGTTGATAATTATTGTGTTTAATAGCTTCGGCCTCGAAATCAAAGAAGAAAAGCAAGAAGAAGAGAGGTGCGGGCAGCAAGCCAGATGGGAATCGCAGCGCCGTCGTCAATGGGAATGGCGCCGCAGCTGCATCGGAGGTGGATGTCGAGGATGAGACAGAGCCAGAATCGCTGACTGTATGCCTCACAAACGTATAAACTTAGGGCAGAGGCTTCGGGCGCTGACAAGATGCTCCAGAAGACAATCGCCAACGACACAGCGACCGACGACGACGACGTTGACGACGTCCCAGATCCGTCGGACCCTATATCCCCGTTGTCAAATGGCAATGGCGCACGAAACTTCATCTCTAGTGCCGTTGCTGTTGGCATTGCGCGCAGCCGCAGCAACCAAAGCATCACTCCACCTATTATGGCCTCAAATACCGACGAGCGGCTAGAAGCGCTAGTCAAGGAGCGAGATAACCTCCGTATAGAAGTCATAGAACTACGGAAATCTCTTGAGAATATACAGGAGAAGCACGAGGAAGAGATCACGGGACTGCAAGAGCAGCTGGAGGAGTCGCAAGCCGGCAAGGAGCACTTCGAGACGCAATATAGGAACTTGCTAGGCAGGGTGAATGGAATTAAAGCGTCGCTTGGAGACCGATTGAAGGCTGATGCTGTATGTGGGGCTGTTCAACGTCACTTCATGAATTTGGAATCGATTTTCATTGAGGAACTAGTCTAACATGATTGCAGGAGAAATTGGAGCAAGCCCGGTCTCAAATCGAAGATTTAGAGGAACAAAACCACGGTCTTCAGGAAACCAATGAGGCCCTCGCAGTCGACATCTCGAGACTGCGGAAGGAATCCGAATCGCAAGCTTCTGAGATTGCAAACCTTCGTAGCCGCGCCAACCTCTCACAGCAGAATTGGATCAAAGAGCGGGATGAGTTGATCCAACGCGAAGCATTCGCGAGGGAGGAATTTGAGAATGCTAAGCAAGCGATGCAAGACTGGGAGGTAGTAGCCATGAATGAAAGGTCGCTGAGGGAGACTCTTGGTGATAGGGTGACGGAGCTTGAGGAACAGCTAAGTGCCCAGAGGGAAGCATATGAGAAAGCGGCCAGTGAAAGAGACAGTCAGAGTTTGACCGTAGACGGTTTGCAGAGGGCGTTGCAAGATATACAAGATGGTAAGCTCGTCTTATGAATGCTACTATCTAAGGTCATACAACTAACGGGGACGTAGCACGGAAAAGGGAACTTCGCGAGCTGGTAGAGCATTCTCAATCTCAGCTCGAAGAACTCCGCAAGCAGCTGCAGGCAGCCGAGGAGGCGTCTTCCTCATCAAAAGCAGCGCTTGAAGCGACGCAAAAGGAACTTGAAAGGGCATCGCCGTTCGAGAAGGAAGTCAAGGAGAAGAATCTTCTTATCGGAAAACTACGGCATGAGGCTGTGACACTGAATGATCATCTCACAAAAGCGTTGAGGATATTGAGGAAGGGAAAGCCTGAAGATAATGTTGATAGGTATGTTTTGCCCTCTCTAGCTGTGAAACTCAAGTGCTGAGTTTTACAGGCAAATTGTCACCAACTATCTTCTACACTTCCTTGCTATCGATCGCTCAGATCCGAAGAAGTTTGAAGCACTTCAGCTAATTGCGGCACTGTTGAATTGGAATGACGGTAAATATTTTCTGTCCTATTCTTCTCACTTGGTGTTCCTTAACACTACCTTCTTCTTTTCTTCCGATACTGATGGTCCGTAGAGCAACGCGAACAGGCTGGTCTCGCCCGCCCTGGTGCATCAAACAACTCTCTTCGTATTCCGCTTTCACCATTCCGCCGCACGCCCTCCACGCCGTCTCTAAACATGGGTCATCTCAATGCAACGAACAGTGGTAACAGCAAAGAATCGCTTGCAGAGCTGTGGTCAAATTTCCTCGAGCACGAAGCAGCGCAAGAGGGAGCGAACTCAAGAAGAGACAGCCGGGCAACGCCGCCAACAAGTGCTGGTAGTGTTGATGCGAAGTCGCGGAGCGATGCCGGCTTAGGCATCACGGAATCGAAGTAGCGAGAACATTGCAGTGTTAACCTATGTATTATATCTTCTATGGGCCGGTTTCAATAGCATTTGGACAGGATATCAAGGACAGGATACGAAGCTATTATATTTTGGCATCCAGCCGTTCAAGGCTTGGCGGGCTCTATTGAACCGCGGGATTGGTGTTTTCTCATTATTCTATCAGCATATTATGGAGTCGAACAGATGTTTGTTTTCCAGTCATTTAATCTCCATGATTTGGCCCCGTGAATCCTGAGAGAAAGGCACAAGAAGACCCCCTGCTCTCTTTTCAGGAAGGCCAAGGGTACGTTCGGTTGCAAGTTCAGATTAGAATGAGAACTTCAGAATAGAGTTGATCTGGAGCTCCAATCTGATTCTGAGGCGACCGTTCGGTTAAACCCCAGTTCAACTCGGCCTCAGCCACAAACTTTCGACGTTCCTCCGACCGCCCAAAAAACACGCTAAAAGTTACTAAAAAGTTGGTAACTTTACCGTACAAGGGGGTAACACGAACGGGTCAGACGGCCCTCCCTGCTAGTGTGCTAGCAGAATAATACAGCCCAACCATTTTGCAAAGGTTCGCTTATTTTGATAACATACTAGCAGGGAGGGCCGTCTGACCCGTTCATGTTATCCCCTTGTATACGGCTTCAACTGAAGGTCTTGGCGTCAGTTTAATATGGAGCTTAAAACTCCAGATTCAATCTAAAGCCTTCAGATTGTGAACGCTAGTGCAATTCGCAAAGCCACGAATGCGTGACAAATCAGGAAAGAACGCGTCCTTTCTGCCGGGCTTTCAGTTCAGATTCTCTGACGGTTTTGCAGCCGAACGTTCTCTAAGATAACCTTAACTCTAAATTTGAGCCCCACGAGTCATCCACCAGACGGCTCTCCACCAAAAACACCCAAAAAACAATGCTTCAATGCCATTGAGCTCTCCACACACTATCATTCTCACCAAAGCCTTCTCCCGCAACTACTTGAGCAGCTCCGGAACCCTTACCTCAATCCCAGCACTCAAACTTCCAGCCCCGCGCTCCACACTTTCACCGCCATCCCTCCCCTCCAACACCGCTAGCGCTCCCAGCACACACCTCTCCGCCTCCACCGCTCTCGCCCTCTCACTACCAAAATGGCTCCTCCACCCATACCCTCTAGCCAAAACCCGATCGACACGGCAGCCCTAGTCTCGCACCGACCGATCGTGATCTCCGGTCCCAGCGGGGCCGGCAAGTCCACGATCCTGAAGCGACTGTTCGCCGAGTTCCCCGACAAGTTCGGGTTCAGCGTGTCGCACACAACGCGGGCGCCGCGGGCCGGCGAAGAGGATGGCCGCGAATACCACTTCACGACCAAGGAGAAGTTCCTGGAGCTGGTGGAGCAAGGGGGTTTTATCGAGCACGCGCAGTTCGGCGGGAATCGTTACGGCACCAGCATTCGGGCAGTGGAGGAGATTGCGGAGAGGGGGAGGGTGTGTATTTTAGATATTGAGATGGAGGTTCGTGTGCTCATTTTCTTACATCTCCCTATTTTAAAGAATTTGTACCATCCAGGTTTCTTTACCTGGTCCTCCCACCTAACTGCACTTGATACTCAAGCAGTTTTCCGACCAACCCACCTTCATGCACCTGCTGCGGGCACTGCTAACTCACTCCCCTCCAGGGCGTGAAACAAGTCGCCTCGCACCCGACCTTCCCCCGCCCCCGCTTCCTCTTCCTGACGCCTCCATCCATGGAAGCCCTCGAAGCACGGCTGCGCGGCCGGGCGTCTGATTCCGAAGACGCGATTCAGAAGCGGCTGAAGCAGGCGAAGGTCGAGATGGAGTTCGCCAACAGCAGCGATGCGCCGCACGACAAGGTGGTTGTGAACGAGGACTTGGACACTGCGTATCGTGAGGTTAGGGAGTTTATTGTTGGAAAGGACGGTGGGGCAGAAGCATAGCAGGTGAAAGGGGACTGGGTGAAAAAACTTTAGATGCTAGTATGGGTGGAGAAAGGGATGTCACAGGGCATTTTGGTCGGTGCGGGTCGCATAACACATATACCACTTAGCGTAGATTAGACGTCAGGATAGAAAAGTCTTTTGCATTATACGATTTTCGATGCTTCGGATTGCTTTATACTTCTGCATTTCCTCCATCTATATTGGAGCTTATCAAAGTGCCACACCAGACGAGGTATACAGGAAATATAGACGTCAGCAAACTAGGTTCCATTTTAGTTATTACGACTCTCTCTACGGTTGGGGTAACAAGAAGTGTGATCAGCAAACCAGTCCTGCTGAGACTACGAAAACGCTAACTGTGCCAAAGAAAACCAAAGAAACTGGAGTCTGGTCAAAACATTCGGAAGTAAAGATAATGGAAGAAGTGACCCTGCAACCCCCGGACACTAAGCTCCTGCTTAGCCCACCCTGACTTTCGTGCATGTGGCAATTAGACGTACACTGGTATCATACTGCTCCGCCCGCACACCTGTCGAACGTCCCCCTTTCAATGCGCCCTCCCTCTCTGGCACCGCATTACTAGTACCCGTTCAGGGTCATCCGCTGACTGCTTCTGCTGAGTTCCCTTTCGGCGCTGGGGGAGATGGGTCGCGAGCCTTGGCCGAGAGCGGAGCTTTCCTTAAGTGCGAGCAGCTGTTTGGCACGGAAAGATTCGTAGTGGATCTGAGAAGTGGTCTCAATAAGGTCTTGGAGGTGAGTGCGAGTCAGGAAGTTACGGAGGTAGACGAATTCGCAGTGGTTCTCGTCCTCGACTGTTCACGAGTGGTTAGCTAAAATCAATCGAAAAAGTGATTGGGTAAGGTCATTGGCTGAGAAATGGTTGTATGAGTACGCTTACCATTGATAACACCCCAACGGTTTTGGCGGCCACGGACTTGCTTGCCACCGACCACAATGGTCTTCTCAGAACCCACGACAGCGAAGGGGAGGATATTCTAAGTCAAGTTAGAATCACGTCCAATTAATTGGCCTTACGACTATCCCAATCGAAGAACCCACCTTGATCTGCGCATTCAGAGCAACCTCCTCCTGGTCATGCTCCTCATTGTCATAGGGGTACATCCTCAGGTTATGGAAAGCAAACTCCTCCTTTATCCTCTCCTTAAACGCCGCACGCTCCTCCAGGGTCAATGAATCGCTCTTCGCAATCACCGGCACCACATTCACAAACTCTGACAGCTTCTTCAGAACCACGATATCAATAGGCTTGAGCGCGTGGCCAGAGGGCTGGATGAAGAATAGACAGCAGTGGATGCGGGTGTCCTGGAGGTAACGCTCGCGCTGGGCAGTGAGCTCTTTCCGGAGGTATGCGCTGTGCTGGTCCTTGATGTACTTGACAATGGGATCCCAGCAGCGCTCGTTGTTGATCAGGTCACCGTAGCCCGGGGTGTCGACAATGTTGAGACGCAGCCGGACGCCATTCTCCTCAATGATGTGCGACACGGCCTGGATCTCGGTAGTGCTGCGGATGGGCTCTTCGGGTGATAGACGGCCCTTGCTGTCCATCAGGTGCGAGGCGAAGATGGTGTTGATGAGGGTGGATTTGCCGAGTCCAGTTTGTCCTGCGCGTTCAATTAGTACTACTGCAATGTATGTATGGCATAGACATATCAGGGGACATACCAACGCAAATTATGTTGAACTGGAAACCCCTCTTGACGAGCTTCTTCTCAATTTGTGAGGTGATGCTGTCGAAACCGACATAGCTCCCGGGGTAGACTGAGGGTTGGTTTGGGCTGTTCATCATTGTAGCCATTGTGGGCGATGGATGCCTCGTGGCAGTAGGATATGTAAGAGGCGGTTACAGGGAGGGGATGGATGAGTGAGTAAAGGGTTGGGGTGGTTGAGCGGTGGTGGTTAAGAAAGTATAGGCGTGGCAGGTGTTTAAGGGTCCGTCCTGAATCTTTGTCGGTGGTGGATGCGCGCTGCGGAAAGGGGCAGCTGCGTAGCGAAATGCTTCCAAGCTTCTTCGGGGAAGGCGCCAATTGAACCTTCTGGGGATTTTCCGCCACCTCCAACTACCACCCGAGAAGCATCAAGAGCTGTATTAAGAAATCCGTCTCAAGGCGTGTTGTTTTCTTTATCCCGCCCACCATGGCGCTGCGCCAACTCCCTCCACTGCTCAACACCCTCCCTGCCGCTGCCAATGCACCACTTCGATCAGCAGTCGCGTTACCACTTCTCCAAAGATTACAACAGCCATTCCCCTCCTCAGTTAGGATACCAATTCCTTTCGCATCAATCGCGGCAATTCCATCACTGCTCGGCGACATATGGGAATCAGTACTCAGGGCAGTCCCGAAGAAGAAGACATCGCACATGAAAAAAAGACACAGATTCATGGCTGGCAAGGGAATTAGGGATGTAACAGCATTAAACAAGTGTTCGGCGTGCGGGAAGGTGAAGAGGGCACACGTGTTATGTCCGTACTGCGTAAAATGCATGTCTGGCTGTTATGGAGTATTTTATTGAGCAGGTACTAATATCTCATAGCAATCAAGAACTGGTTTAAGGGCAAATTGCCAGGGATGAAAGCGAAAAGAGGCGACAGCGCCAACCAATAGATGTGGGTAATTGGAGGACGATTAGGAGTTGTAACTTTTGAAATCTTGCATGGGCATTGCGGGAGTTTGGGGGAATTTTGCGATGTACAAACCTGTAGCATTAGAAGATGGATTAGGGATCTTTCTTTCCGGAAGTCTTCGTGTACAAATTATATCAAGCATTAAATGCATTCGTGAAACAAAATCTTGATCTTCCATCTCGACGTAATTAGCATACGTGATACCGCGTTCAACCCTCACATCCCCACCATCCCACCTCCAACAACGCGGCCTCCACAATTACAATTCGCGATTTGGATCAGGACCTGTCATGTCTCTCCCACTCCGGTGATCTAACCTACATTCCTCATTTCTCTCCATCTCCAATCCCAACCCGACCTCCAAAATGGCAAGCCTCTCGCTCCGCGCCCTCGCTCATCCCACTAACTTCCGCAGTCGAAACAATACCTGACCCTCCACACAATTGACAACGGCAAACCTTCCTCCCCCGTATTTGCTAGTTGAAAACTTTCTAATGTCGTACAGCCCATCCAACCGACGTCTTCGCCCTCGCCGCCACCAAAACCGCTCTTCTGTCCGCCTCCGGTTCCTCCACCATCCGCATCCACGCAACCAACGCTCCCGACTTCCCGCTCACACAGAAGCTCGAGGGCGCACACAAGCTCGGCGTGCACCACCTAATAGCAAGCAAAGACGGGCGGCGGGCTACTAGCGCGGGTTTCGAAGGGAGGGTAAAAGTATGGGGTGTCGAAGGGGTCCAGGAGGAAGCTGAGAGCGGGGCTGGAGGGACGTGGAAGGCGGTAGGGGAGATCAGTGGTAGGTATGGTTATTTTCAGTTCACGCTACGATTTACAAGAGGGACAGGGAGGCAAGGAAGAAATCAGGGTATTGTGAAAGGCAGAGACACATGCGGTCTCTTTCTCTCCACCAGCTCTCCCTCCTCCTCGCGCCACCTCTCCATGCGTTCTCTTCCAGCGCCTAGCTTACTCATCTCGTAGACTCCATCAAGCCAGGCGAGATCTGGGCCATCGCTCTCAGCGCCGACGGGGCCTACCTAGCCAGCACGACCTACGACGGCCGCATCAATGTATGGGACCTGACTGCCGACGGCATGCCGCGGATCAGGGAGTACGAGACGAAAGGGAGTTTTGGCATGTGTGTTGATTTAGTAAGTGAGATGTCCCTACAACCGGACGAAGTCTCAAATATCAAAGAGAGAGAGTGATGGGAAGGGGTGGGTCTTTGAAGGACGAGAGATGAGAGATAGATTGATAGAGGATTTTTACTGATTGAAAACCTCAGTCTGCAGATGGCCGCTTCACAGCCTCCGGGCACGAGAACGGGAGCGTCTACGTCTTCAATAACGACACAGGACGAATGCTGCATTCTCTCGCTGGTAAGCCCTTCCTCCCCAATTCTTCCACCTTCTCCGCCAGCCTCACGTCCTCCCTCTCATCTCCCAATCTCTTCCTCTCACCATTCAACCCCACTAATCCACCATACAGGCCTCGTGAAACCTATCCGCGCTGTCGCCTTCTCGCCTGCCAGCAAGCTGCTCGCCGCAGCCGGCGACGCCTGCATCATCGCCCTCTACGATGTCGCGTCAGGTGAGCAAATCACAAACTTATCCGGCCATGCAGGATGGGTGTTTTCTCTAGACTGGAGTGACACAGGAGAGTTTTTGCTTAGTGGGTACGTCGAACCGCTTCCATTCTCCACATCTGAACGAGTGCTATCTTCACCTGCCTCAATTCCAAGCTCGCGAATTCCTAGAAATATGACATACCCTTGCCCTTCCCTTCCCTTCTGATTTTGCCGGCTGACCATCCGCAGATCTCACGACGCGAAAGCCAAAATCTGGTCCATCGATACCCGCACTTGCGTCGCTACGCACTCTCATGGCGATAAACCGCTGTGGGCTGTCAAATGGCTACCTAAGACGGCAAGAAGCGAGATGTTTGCTGTGGCAGGAGGAACGGGCGCAATTAGCTTCTACCGAGAGGCTGCGGGCTGAGCGTGAGGTAGGGTCTGGAACTGAAGATTATGATGACATGTTATGAGTCATGGATGATGTAGCAAGCTGGTAGCTGAGAGTTGAGACATGGTGTGAACAATATGTATGTGCATGCATTGTAGGTGAAGAGCAGGTGGAACTAGACAGTAAGGTATCCTAATACTTTATGATGGAGACGATGTGGCTCAGGCTCGGGTCACTTACTAGCAAAGAAACAGTGCTCAGTTACCTCAGCAAGCTCAGACCATAGAATCAATTAGCGGACATACGTATATCCGCAAGCGGATATCGCTAACCTTTTTGGTCAAAAAGTTGATTCTATCCCTTCGTGTGGCAAAATTTCTTGCACTTTTCGTATATGCACGCCTCTTAAGCCAATCTAGAGGCTCTATACCATATATAGCTTGGTGTTGAAGCCTTGGTCAGTGCGATTGCTCGGCGGTAGGGGTATAAGCGCCTCTGACGCTTAAATGAATATTACGGTGAGCAGCAGCAACGTGGCTAGGAAGCCTGTATATGGAATATATGGTAGTGTAGTTAATTAAAAAGCTTTAATATTATTGCTACCTATTTAATCATTAAATCCTTAGCAAGATATTGTCCTTATACTACCTAGAAAACATTATGCGTCTTTAGCTGTAAAGCCTCTAAAGACCCTAAAAGCTTTAAAAGCTTTAAGGCCTATAAAGCCTCTAAAAGCTCTAAGGTCTACACGGCCTCTAAAAGCACCTTAAGTATAGGAGTCTTATTTACAATCCTTCTAAGCAATACAGTATATATACGATAGCTTAGTAGTAGTAGTTATACAGCCTCTAGAGGCTTTAGTAGCTCTAGTACTTATATAGTATATAGGTAGTGGCGCTAAGTAAGGATATTTAAGAGGAGGCTTGGCTAAGTGGCTAGGTAGAGGATATTAAGGACAAAGTAAAAGCTATTTTTAAGGCCTATGGTAAGACTACTAAGGATAAGGTAGATAAGGTAGATATTAGTAACACAAGGTGATATTACGTAGCTACGGTTCGTAGATAGTATGATGATGGTTAATTGTTTCTTTAATAGGAATAAGGAAAGGGGTGAGGAACTTAAGGTTCCTTACCACGCTAGGGCCACGTTAATACGTGACGGCAATATGCCTCATATAATAGCAACTTGCCTTATTCCCAACACTGGCAACTCTTCTTTTTGTGGTTGCCATCTATATATATACAAACAGACAGGATGCGACAATATGCGACAATGCGGCAGTTGGCAGAATTTGGCGGATAATATAAAGACGGGTAGGCCGCTAAGGCGCTAGTAGTAAGCGAGCCAATAGCAATTTTCTATCCTGGGGATAGAAAATCCTGATTGGCTGGTTTAAGTTAGGGTCTATAGAATGTTATACTTCTACTCCCTTTTAACCTAACCTTTAACTTATATATATAGAGTGTTTATATTAATAAACGTTTCTAGAGCCTTATTTGGGTTTGCTTTTATTATTGCGTCTACTAGGTTATCTTAACTATTAATTTATTAAATCTTAAAGAGTTCTCGCCGTTTATAGGATTGATAAAGTGCTATAATATTAATTATAAGGCGCTTCTTCTTTGTAGTACCAAGCTTAACCAAGCACTTATAGAGGGAGTATAAATCGGTGTATATAATTATAGGGATAATAGGAAGTTTAAGTTAATCTATAATTATCTTTAGGGTAGTTCTAATTGTAATTACTATATTAACTCCACTAACCATTCCGTATATCTCTAACGCTAGAACGCTTTGAGTAACGTGCTTACTCTTAGTTAAGCTCCAATGGATAAAATTGCTATAGATTATAAAGTTATTCTCTCTAGTAAATTTATTTATAATAATAATCTTATATCCCAACTGGGAGCTAAAATCTTTGTTGTTTACAAACGATCTATTAACAAATACAAAGAGCTTAGCGGTAGGAAGATTAATAGGCATATAGAGTAGTCCCCAATTAAGATGGTTTATTTGCTAAAAAAGACGTTTATTTAGGGCAAGAACGTCGTCCTTAGTTAGTTCCTGGTATTAGGCGGCAATAGAGAGATTAAATAAAGCCTTAAGTTAATAGATAGAAGTAATATAAGCTCCACAAGCGCGTTGCTCTATATATCCTTGCTTTAGAGAATTAGCGTTAATAATATTAATCTTCTTACCTTAACCCTTCTGGCGCAAAGCAATAGAATCCTTATTTAGGGAGAGGGTGCATCTATTAAAGAGTAATAGTGTTATTAAATTAAGCTTTTCCTTTAGCTTTACTATAAGATTTGCCTTTACTAACTTATCTTCTTTAAGAGCTAAAAATTGGTCGTCTCTTAAGATAATTATATTATTAGTTTATATGCCGATAATTCCAAATAGAGTTCCTATAGTTGTAATTAGGAAGCATAGGTTAAATATAAAAGTAGTTATTAAAAGCTTCTCTTTATAGTGCTTATTATAGGTAGCCTACTAATAGGTTTCTATCTCTGTGATTCCATATAATGGCTTAAGCACAACCATAATTGTATCTTCGGGATATTGGTAACGAATTTGCTCTAAAAGGTATGCTAATATTAAGCGCTAAAGGTGCGTCTCTAATTAGGTGTAGGTTTAAGTAATATCTTATAAATAAACCGCTATTCTATTCTTTATTAAGGAGGGAGCTAGTGTAATAATAACTCGCTAACTAGCTTATTAAATTATAGGAGATTATATAAGAATTACCTCCTTACTATTATTATTATAACCTTAAATAACAAGCCTTAATTTCTTAAATGGGGCGTTAGTAGCTTTGCCCTTAATTTTATTAACTATTCTTAATTTAAAGATGCAAACTTTATTAAACTTAATAAGGTTATATTTCTTAAATTTAAAGACTTCTCTTGTAATAAGACTATTAATCTCCTACTTATTAGATACTTAAAAAGGAGCTCCTAAAGTTATAATATAACCTTCCTTTTAGAGCTATTTTACGAGTTTAAAGTCAGCCTTCTCCTTGGCTATTATAAAGGCCATTAACAGCTTAACTCCATTCTTAATAGCGGCAATAAATTGCTCTTCAAAATCAACAAGATGTTGGCGATTTTGTAATCCCTTTAGGCAACCTCTACCGTGTTATAGTTGCGGCGTATCTACTATAATTGTATTAGAATTGTGGTCGCCTTCTAGAGCATATTAATTATAGCTCTTCTCTAGGGCATTTTCTATAGTATCCTATAAAGGCTTAGAACTGTTATTTTTGTAGTAAGGCTTAATAACAGTTAAATGGAATTAAGTAGGTCTATAAGGTATCTAAATAGTGCAAGTCTAGCCATTAATTGTAATAAGTTAATATGGGCCTAACCATCCTCCCTTTTTACGCCATACACGTACCTTAGACTGGAGTGGCAGATTAAGCGTAGTTAAGGTATTTGGGCTATTTCTTATTCCTAGTACGTTGTTGACTTAGCGTATAGTATAGAGACGTTATACCTCCTTTATTGCCTTACGAATAGCCTTAGCTTGTTATATAACAAAGGGAGATAGTAGAGAATTATTAGTTATTTAAGGGTAGGTGCTAAAGACTAGTAATATAGGTACGAGTCCATCTAGGCTAGTAGAATTGTTAATAGCTTTAACAGCTATTTACAAGGTAAGTTCTTTACTAGCATCCTCTAGTTCTAAAGAGATAATCTTATATACACGGCGTAATAGCGTGTAATATCGCTCCACTTTTCCAATACTATTATGTGCCTTAATAGGGACTTCCTTAACCTTAATTGCTATTGCCTTTATCTATTATCAAAACTCTATAGATAAGAAGTTCTTTTCTATATTATAGATAATTTAATTAGGGGGTCCTAGGTAGACATTAATCTAGTATAATTAAAGGGTATTTTATGCGTTTCTAGCTAATATATCCTTTAAGAAACGTGCGGCTTAGAAGAAGGTTAAGAAGTTAATAACTTAGAGTACTAGCTTGCCGCTAAAATACATAACATTAACAATAATACAGAAGTTAAAGTTATAGTTATCTTTAAGGGTAAACTTAAATCGGCCAGGGGACTTCTGGTTTATTTAGCAGTAATAGTAGTACTTTATAAGATGCTTAATTGCCTTAACCTTAACTTTATAACCTACTTACTAAAGAACCCTAAGCAATTAGTAAACGGATAGGTGGCTAAAATAATGGTGTAGTTAACGTAACTCTAACTTAGTTAAATGGTGTAAGGGGACTTTGTAGACAGGGGGCTATAAGGACACGATTGTAGGAACAGATAGATTGTGGAGGAGACGAATTCTTGAGGAGGTAAGGCCTCTGGGATCGTGGAGACTATATACTAGGGGCACGTGCCTCCGGTACGTGACTGACGGACGTCTAAGGGGTGTCCGGGGGTTGCCCTAAGGGCAACCCGAGGTACCGCAATAATATCCCTTATATTGCCCCCCCCCTTCTTGCGGTCGGCCCCCGATCGCCGTTACTTTACGGTAAGGAGATTATAGAGGGCTCGTCCCGGAAGGGGTTTAAAAAGATGTTGGTATGCTACTATATATTATCTATCTATCTAACCCCTGCTTTGAACTCCTGAAAACCTTAATAAGGAAAAAACATAACTAGAGAAAAAACGCGAGGATTGCCTAGAGACCTATTAGAAGCCTGCTGGAAACGTGCCGGTAACTACCTAGGCTAACTTAAGGATTTTTATGCAACTTTACATTTAAGCCTTTACGCCGGTCTGCAATTAATCACGAGTGTTATAGGCAATTTGGTATTCCTTGTATAGTTCTATAGAACCTTTTGGTATTAGGTTTAGCGTATAGGGCCTTAGCTTACCGCCGTCTTTTAACTGCTAAGATATTAATCCGTAATCTCTTTTTATAATCCTCTATATTACTAACGTATTACTTCCGCATTCGCCCTTTGGCTATCTAGTGCGGTTGAGGTATTAATTAGTTAATTAAGGAGACCTGTCTCCTAAGATTTAATGTATATGCTTCCAAATCTAGTAGTCCTATGCTTATATAACTAGCATAGCTTCTCTGCCTAGCAAATAGAAGGGACACTTCGCAACAGCATCTATAGCCCTTATACGATTGTTAAGAACGTCTGTAACGTTATTCTTTGATACCGTAGCATTAATTAGGTATAATTTAACCTATATGCGTCTTTAATTAACGTCTTAGTTGCCTTCCCTGGCCGCGTTATCAGTTTTTGTAAGGAAGTGATGGTTAGATAATATATACTCATATTTCCTTCCTTCTAAATAATGCTATTATAACGGAGCTACGTTGGCAAGGTTGCGGCTATTTACTAGAAGGGTATTGGAAGGTAAAGTATAAGACGCCTTGCTTATTAAGCTTAATTCTTTTCCTTAACACCTAACCCCCCATTATTAACCTTCGTCCAATTTTGGATGTATCTTTGATATATTATTAAGATTTTCTTTTTTTCTATTATTAATTTAATATGCCTCTTTATTCCCCTGCCAACTGCTTTTCTAAGCCAATTTCTTAGCGTATCCTGGCCCTGCTGTTGCATATAGAACCCCAACCTCCGCTAACTCGCAACTAGTGCTAGTCCTACTTAAATGACTTTACCTGCATATCCTTAAAAGACCAGAAATCTAATAAGAGGATCCTAGAGGCCTGTAACAGGACACACTGCGTAAAGTCGAATACCTTTAGTCCTTATAATCGTTGCATGCGTACTAAGAGCGGTAGTTGCGTTAAGGTAGGTTTTCCTATCCCATAAATAGTTTTCTATTATTGACTTTGAGCTTTCCAATAGCCCAGGCCTAAGTGGTGGCGTGCTTTTAATGTCCTTGACTACTATATTGCCCGGGCGCTTTCTTATTCCAGTGCTAATGCTGAGCGACTGGGTCGAATTTAAGATTATACCACGGCCATCTATACCGCTCACAATTCCCAGCAAGCCAGCCAGCAACGCTTGATGCGAGAGCAAGGTTGGTATACTGAGGATAGGGTAAAGGATGGGGATGATAAGAAGAAGGTCACTATATACCACAAAAAGGAGTTTGCGCATACGCGTTAGGTTTCGAAAGAGCATAATATAATGCGTTATTAGGTAGGTTACCCTTCGGGTACCTAGCGGATAGGTAACTGACAGTTGCCATAGTAAGGTCTTGGTGGTTCTGGATTATACCAACCAGCCAACGTCTCTGTCTATTCCGGGCTTAAGCGTGTCTTTATTAACTATAAGCTTACGCCGTAAGAGCTTTGTTGGTACTAGTTTGGACCTAATATTGGTGTTAAGCGTTTAAGGATGTCCGCCCTAGCTACACCTCATCGTCCTACGCCCGTTTTTATGCCTGCTCGTACCCCTACCAAGGGGTCTTATTCCCGTTAGCCATTACTTGGTGGCCCTATGGATACTAATCCTGCTCCTAAGGACAAGGCGTAGTGGCTCTGGGCATTTATGGTTTAGACTTATAGGATTTAGGATTTGTTCTTGTACATAGTAGCAGTTAAGGGCCTTAATTAAGGTGCTTAGAAGGCTCACGGAGAGGGCTTGGGAGCCTATAGGGAATGCAATACTAGCAAAATGCCCTATCAATTCCTATGCTATGTATATAAAAAGGCTGAGGACGTCTCTTGCCCTAGGCCGTAGCTTTAACCCTTATGGTTTCCAAAGCGTATCTATTCTATATCTGGTTTACCGTAGCTACTTCTAAACCACCTTGGTATAGAATGGTAGCCATCTATTTCTTACTCTCTAAAGCCTTTCGCGGCCTACCATGAGCTTTCTTTTTGGGTTGTGATGATATAGTAGTATTAGAGCGCTTTCTACGCCTTATAGATTATGGACCTTGGTCCTAATATTCTTTTAGAATATCTTTGTAATACTTAAGGTGGTCCTCTGGTTCCTATATGGACTCTTTAGCAGGCTAGCCTAGCCATTTAACTTTGTATTGAAGCTTGTTCTTGACAGACTTATGGCATAGTATAGCTTTAACCTTATACCGCTCGCCCACCACCTTAGGGTGTTCAATTGGGCCTGGTCGGAAGTTCTTTTCCAGTAGTGGTCTATGCCATAGCTCTAGTAGGTTTATATAAAACACTAGATGCATATAGGCCATAGATAGGGGTAGCTAGAGATGGTAGGCTAGCTTGCTAATTTATTCCTTAACTTGGAAGGGACCTAGGTATCTTATATTAAGCTTCTTTAATAGTTAACAGGTCTTGATATTTATTAAACGTAAAAGAACCTCGTTACCTACTCCAAAATGCTTGTCCTGGTGTTTGTAGTTGTACTAAAGTTTCTGCTGCTCCTAAGCATCTTGTAGGCTTTGCTTTGCATGCTTCCATTACTCCTCCTATACCTTAAGGTACCCTTATACTCTCCGGTGGATGTCCTTGGACTTCCCGGTAGGGTTCTATAATTAATCCTACTGTCTCAGCCAGTAATTATTGGGTATACCATTAAATCCTAATAGTTAGACGCTGTAGGCAATCTGGATTAGTGCGTACTAATATAATGTATATTACTTTAAGTTGTAAGCGTACTCCGCGTACGGAAGTAGCTCACACTAATTGTCTTATTGGTAGTTTAAATACATCTGTAGGTAAGACTCCAGTTCCTAGTTCTAGCGTTCCGTTTACCTATCCGTCTGTGGGTAGAAAGCTGTACTATAACAATAGTCTATTTTTAAATGGAAGCATAGATCCGACTAGTATTGGCTTATAAAGACGCTGCCCTTATTAGTAATAATGGAGTGTGGCTAATCTACCTTAAGAAAGCATTTCTCCCTAATTAGGTTTGTAAGCGCTTGTGCATTAATTATCTTGTTAATGGGAAGGTATTAGACGTACTTTAAAAACCTATCAATAAGTATAAGGACTAAATTATATGTTCATCCTTGCTTATTCTTAGATGGTGGGAGATCCGTAATAAAATCCATAGCATAATATCGCTATGGTTCGTTTACGGGAGAAACCGATTTAAGTAAACCCTACAGCTTGTGCCTTTGGATTTTATATACTTAACACTTCTTGCAGTAGCTGATATACTCCTTTGCTTCCTACCTGAGCCTTAGCTAATAGTATTTGCGTTAAAGTAATTCTACTGTTTTGACTTAACCATAGTGGCCGCCCAGAGGATTATTGTGATTCTTTATAAGAATCTTCTGCCATAGATTTGCTTTATGTGGCACCCAAACCTTGCTATTTCTACGCAGTAGGCCCATTAGGTCTAGTTCCCAATTTTGGCGCCTTATAGCTTCCTTTCCGTCACGTTTCCGGCCTACTTCCGCATTGAAGATGGCATAGGAGGCGTCCCTCCGTTACACCTTATAGATGAGATCTGTTAACCTTTTAGATGGTTTCTGGGTGAAAGCTATTTTGTCCTATACTGCTTTGAGTATAAGACTAGATGGTACTATAGATCTTGCAACTCTTTAATACGCGTGCGTTAGGAAGGCGGCTACGAGGTTAAAGTCCTTTAGTTATTATAGGGCTCCGAGTTCCGATTGCTCTATAGCTTTGCTATTAGCTTAAGGGGATAGCTTAGCAATTAGGGGTAACGTATTACTAGGTTCCGAACTTATATTAGGGACGTCCTATCTAGGCATATTTAGGCCCTTATTGGAAATGGACCGGGTACCAGCTGGAACGCTACTAGATGCCAATAGGGTTTGCATTACCTAAGACTTAATGCGTAGAGCTATGGGTGCTTGAGTATTCTACACCCAGAGCTTGTTCTGCAATGTAGGGAGTAAGATGTCTATTATCTGCTTTCCGTCTCCCGTTTTAAAGCCTTTGGCATAGTCTGGCCGTTATAATAGTCTATTAGCAGGGTTGCTTTCCCCTAGCTTATATTTGATCTTAAAATTAAAACACATAAGCTCCTCTGCCTATTTGGCTTGCTAAGGTATAAGCTCCTTTATAGTTATAAAGTAGCGTAGATTATAATAATCTAAGAGTATACGAGTGGTATGGCTTGCGTACTTAAGGTAATATCGCCACTGTTTAAAGCAGTTAACTATAGCTAGCAGTTCCTTATTATGGGTATAATACCTAACTTTAGGGCCCTAGAATTTTCTGCTATAGAATGCTACTAGTCTCTAGTGGAGCTGAGTAGCGTCCGGATGCCTATTGGGTTGGAGTAGGATACCAATAAGAGCGAAATTTAATACATTAGTAACCATTATTAGTGGTTAATCTGGGTTGAAATGCCGCAGTAATGGAGCTTCTATGAACTTTACTTATAGTTCCTAAAAGGCCTCCTATACCTTTCCGGGCCATGTCCATGGTCTATACTACTTGGTTAGTCCCTTCTTGGTTTTCTTCCTTTCCGCCTTTAAGCCTTTTGCTCCTTAGGTTGGGTCTTAGGAAGCTTCCGTAATGTGGTTAAATAGGTGCCGGGCAACATCCAAGTAGTTATAGATAAAGCACCTATAGAAATTGGCAAAGCCTAGGAATACTTAAACATTCTAGTAGCTCTCTAGCTCCGGCCACTTTTAGATCGTCTATACCTATACTAGGTCCATAACTATACCTATAGGCGTTATAATGTAACCCAGAAACTCGACCTGCTTGGTATTAAAGGTGCATTTTAACGCTTTGGCGTAGAGGCCCTATTCGTCTAAGCGTTCTAACACTTCGCGGACGTGCTGTTTATGCTAATCCTTATCTTCTGAGTAGATTAGGATGTTATCTAGATAGATAACACATGTGTGATTAATAAGTCCCCCTAAGGCTCTGTAAATATACGACTGGAATGTCGCAGGCGTATTGGCTAGCCTAAAAGGCATTACTAGATACTCGAAGTGGCCATATTAGGTTTTAAAAGCAGTCTTCCACTTGTCCCCTTCTTTAATACGGAGCCTATAATAGGCGTCTTATAGATCCAGCTTCGTAAAGATCTTTGCCCTGGATAATTGATCCAGCATTTTACTAACCAGTAGTAGTAGGTAACGGTTCTTAATTGTCACTTTATTAAGACTGCGGTAGTCTATATATAGCCTTATAGTTCTATCTGGTTTTAGGACAAAGAGGATTAGTGCGCCTACTAGCAACTTACTAGGCCGGATCTATCCCTTTTCCATTAAACTATTAAGGTACTCCCGTAGGATTTCAAGCTCTTTGCGAGAGAGGTTGTAGATAGGAAGGTTTAGGGGTACTTTACCCTCTTTTAAATTAATTGCATGATTATATTCTAAGCTCTACGCAAGGACTCTGGCTTGTCTACCCGAAAATACCCTTAGTAAGTCCCTTAGGCCTAATAGAATATTTAATAAATTGGGGTCGCGCTTGTCCTCTATATTATCTTCGGGTAGGTCCCGGAGCTCCCTTAGGACGCTCGCGGGCAGCATTATACGCTATAGCGGTTGTTCGTACATAGTTGCTACTATATATTAAACAGTTGCATGCGGCAGCCAGTAGAGGGTAGGGAATTCTTTAATGCAACATTTAAGGTACCATAGCATATTCTCTATATATTGCTTAAGCCATAGTAACCTATGACGATGAAAGTATCTTATAAGATCTTTGAGATCGCTACTTCCCTACAATATCTCCACGACCTGTCCGGCAGTTCCCCGTAGGGTGTCCGTTATGGAGGGGTTATTGCCTATACTAGGCTCTATACCCGTCTTGCTATAGAATAGGGGTTGGATCTGATACTCCTTTAGGTATAGAACATATACTATTTTATCTAGCTCTATATCCTCTAGGATATGTTTAAGACTTATTAGTAATATACGCCCTTCCAATTCCTTATTATTCCACTATTTAAAGGTTCCTGTCTTGAAGCGTATTTTAGGATCTGCTTCCGCGAGCTAAGGGTATCTAAGGATAAGGTTATAACCTGCGAAGTTAGCCACCTAGAAGGGCTGCGGGCTAACCACCTTAGTATAGTTGTGCATATTAGCTACTGATACCATAAGCTTATACGCACTGTGCAGTTTAATCCGATGCTTATTTAGGAAGCCTGTAATAGGTTTCTGCCACCTTTATAATAGGATAAGCTCATGCTCTTTTGCCAAGTCGTACTATATAAGGTTGATTTCGGCGCCACTGTTATATAGTGCTTGGAGCTGCCGTACCTTACTAATAGGGAGTATTATTTCCAGCTTAATAGCAATATAAAGAGTTTTCCCTTCCGTATCTTGCCCTAGTTGTAACTGGGAAAGGTCCACAACTAGGGCTTTTCTTTTTTTAGGTTGGTGCGACTATCGCCCTACTTGCCCTTTTAATAAGCTTTACCTCCGGGGAAGCTTTCTCTTGGCTTCTCGGGGTTGTCTTATAAGGGTGTTAGACAGGTGCCGGATTGGCCCTGGGACTCTTTCCCACTACTTAGGTTTCCTAACTTTGACCCTTCTAACGTTCTCTTTAAGAAAGGTTTCTTTAAAGGCTGGGACTGCCCCGTATTACTATCGCGGTGCCCGCGCTTCTGGTAACCCCCTAAATTCCTACCGGAAGAGGTCTGGTTTCTTACCGCTTCCTTAGCGTTTAGAACCACTCGTTTAAAATTGGCATATATGGTGATCCTTGACAGGGCTCCCACGTGCCTCACTTTATCACGAATTGGTGGCTTTATTCTAGCCTAGATAAATCCAATCTTCTCTTTCTTACGGATGCTGCCATCCTTGTTTTTAAAGGGCTCTGGATCTATCTGTTAAGCTTGGGTTTCCATATAGTTTATAAACTGGCGGAAATCCTTATTGTTATACTATATACCATTCTAGAATTGCTCCGCGTTACTATATTGTATAACGTGCGGATCCTGGATCCAATTCTTTAGAAAGGTCTACAGCTATGGCTATGTAATAATTTAATCTTTGTTAAGCTGACTAAGTACGATTTGGTTTAGTAATAGATCTTTAATCTTACTAATAATCTATTAGGTACGTTCTTTGGTGTTATCTTATATTATCAGCATCTTAAAGAAGTTATCTATTTCGCGGACCTAATTGTCTAAGTAGTAAGCCTTAGGTCTGGGGCGGAGTTCTAAACTATTAGAGGCCTTGGCCAGTTAGTCTATATCTTTCTTCCGCTTATTGCGTAAATGCCTCTCTAAATCTTCCACACCTCCTTAGGAGGGTATAGGGTAACCCCTAGGGAGTCCTTAGTCTTGGCCCAATTATAAAAGATTTTGTCTGGTCTGGATTAAGTTTTGCCAAACCTAGATCTGCCCCTGGAGGTTTCTAACATGTTTATTAGTGGCTTCCTCCTGCATAGCTTCTAAGAGCCTTATAATGGCTTCCCAATATCCTTCTTGTAGAAGATTAGTATAGGGCTCCTGACTTCCTAGGCTCCGGCTTAAAGAGGCTCCGGCTATAGAGGTAGTGTTAGTACTAGTAGCTAGTATAGGTTTCCTAATAAGGCTTAAGTCTTGAGTTAGTAGTTAGGTTAGGTTACCCAAAGGGGTAGGCCCGCTTGGCTCGTAAACAGTCTATGCACCGCCACTGTGCCGATTGTGGGCCGGTAGTCTTCCGGGAGGGTTCCGGTTAGGTCCCTAGTTAGACGCGTTAGTATATTCCTCTGGCATTTCTGGCTTAGGGGAAGATCTTGGGGTCGCCTCTGGCGCTTAATCTTCCGATTGGCCTGGGTGGGGCCGGAGGGGTTCCGGTTGCTTTCCGGCGGCGTTGCGTCCGTTATAGAGGGTGTCTGCGTTTTCCTTAGTGGTGACCGTAGGTGTGCGAGAGTCTTCGAGCTCCTGGTGCATCTGGGTGTTGGGGCTCGTTCGGCCGTCTTGCCTAGAGGTTTATATTGTCGCAATCTCTCACTGTCGAAGGGACCTTCCTGCCTTAATGCGACGGCTTTCTATAAGGTATCTGTAGAGTTTCCATTTAGGTTATCGCGAGATTTTTAAGGTAGAATGGTAGGTGTAAATAAAAATATAAACAAACAATTTTGTCCTTAAGCCAGCTGCCCTTCCAAATAGAGTAGGAAGGATTCGAATGTAAGGGGACTTTGTAGACAGGGGGCTATAAGGACACAATTATAGGAACAGATAGATTGTGGAGGAGACGAATCCTTAAGGAGGTAAGGCCTCTGGGATTGTGGAGACTATATACTAGGGGCACGTGCCTCCGGCACGTAACCAACGGACGTCCGAGGGGTGTCTGGGGGTTGCCCTAAGGGCAACCTGAGGTACCGCAATAATATCCCTTATAAATGGCTCTAAGCAACATTCCTTTCTAGTTATTAAAGGAGCAGCTAAGGGTAACCCTACTTATGTATAATAGGCACCTAATTATCTCCCTACATAAGCATATTCTTAAGGTTGTTAAGCTTAACGCCTAATTTATCTATATCCCTAATACAGAATAGAAACGGAGTATTTGCGGGAATAATGTAGAAAGTGATATATCCTAAGGGGGTTTAGACCCTAATTGTACTAAGAGAGATTGTAGTACCCTTGCCAAAGCGTATTATATATTGGCCTGCCGTTAATTAGTTAATTTAAATAGAGCTATTAAGCTACTAAAGGGCTTAAACTTGAGGTTCTCCTACTATAGATACTCCTGCAGCTCTAGTATCTGGCATAATACCATAGAAGACGTTTGCCGAGTATTTGTTATTAAAGGAGAACACAGAGCTTTCCTTTAGCTTATTAAAGATATCTAACTTCATAATAGAATAGAGCGTAGATTGGTTATTAAGAATAGTAATAGTTTGTATGCCATCTACCTTACTATACTTAGTGAAGTATTGGTTAGGAGAGTAGTCCTTAATTTCTATATCTATAAGGAGCTGTTTGGTCTTATTAACCTTACCCTTAAGATCTTCTACGCCTTTATATTAAACTAGGAAGCTTTAGAAGTAGGCTATAGTAACCTTATAATTTCTAACATTTCTTGCACTCTGACGAAACTTATTATATGCCTTCTTTTACTTATTAAGGGAGTGTCTAGTTAACTAGCAATTTGGCTTCTTATAAATATAGCACTTCTTTTAGCAATTACTTCAAAATAAACCTCCACAAGGACCTCCATAATTGCCTTATAGTTGATATTAATTGTACCCTTTGCCATATTCCCTACCATAGCCACCATATATTCGGTCAGTCCAGTTATAATTATATTAGTTGGGAATACTTAGTTAGGTAGGGTTTTTGGTATAGAACTGTTAAGATTCTTATGTTTATATTACAGTACCTACAGTAGAGCATAGCTTGGCACATACTCCTTTAAACATATTTGCAGGTTTATATAGCGCCAGATTACACTTAGGAATGCTATAGCAGGCTAAAATAACCTGGTCCCTTAGGCTGTTCTTATTTTAGTAAGTTTTAGTAAGGCCACGTTGGATTTTCTAGAGTTTATTAAAGAGTAATTAAAGGCACTCTAAACAAGTCTTTATTGGGTTAGAAGCAATAACTCTCTAGAATATAGTCTCCCGCCATTTAGATATATAAAGTTAGCGATTCTTATTAGTCTTAAAGTGAGCTTTAGTGAGCTAAAGCATTATGTTAAAGCTATAGTTTTTACCCACAATATAGTTGTAATAGAATGTCGCCGCCCGTCCCTTTAACATAATAGAGAAAGCGTAGTGGTACTAGTAGCCTTAAATTCCAACCTTATTGCAACAGTCGTAAAAGACCTATAGTTTTGTTCTAAGTATATTATACAGTTCTCCTCTAAACTTCTTTTCTTTGTCCAAATATACCTTTATCAGATTCGTGACTTCTTATAATAGAGGCTCACTGGTTAGCTAAAGTGAAGGCGGTAGAGGAGGTGGAGAAAGAGTACCTCTAGGTAAAAAAGTACTGTAGAAGGGTACGGTGTCCCTCAAATAGGAAGTCACAATGCTATCAGTCAGTCTGTCAGTCTGTCTGTCTGTCGGTCAGTCGGTCGGTCATAATCAGTCAAAAGTAATCAGTAAAGCAGTCTGTAAGAAAGAAAAGAAAAGAATGTATTCCGGTAGGTTCCTGATATCCAAGAAGGAGGGAAGCCAAAGGCTTAATATATATAGGAAAATGCCAAGACACTAAGCATGGGACATTTTACCCTACCACATACCTCCCCTACCAAGAACGTTGTCCCCTAACGTTCTATACCATAGAAGAATAGCCAAACAAAAATAAAGCAAAAACAGAATAGAAAAAGGAAAGCATAAAATAGAATATAGGAAATCTCTTCCTCCTAGTAAAATACCTATCAGACACGCACTGAAATAAATACACCTATTAGCCGTACTAGTTGCCTATGCACTATACCCACTAGCGTCACTGGTTGAAAGCATAAATGCATATACTAGCCGCCCTAATCGCCTGTGTACTATACCTACTAGCGGTACTAGTTAAAAGCATAATTCTGCAGCCGTTACAGCCCTATAGAACTATTCCACAATATCCTTCTGTTATCCATAGCTAAGATCTGATCTTCCTACTAGTAACCAGAACAGTAAACCAGAAATAATAACGGCAGCAGTAACAGAAGTAATAGCAGTAGCAGCAGTAACAGCAGTAACAGTAACGGTAGTAGAAACAGTAATAAAAGCAGACAG
>Ga0307507_10001589_pt1 | contig 50253 bp, 33 predicted proteins | sample 7_EM_MG_FD_207223 | JGI IMG/M metagenome (GOLD analysis project Ga0307507, IMG submission 207223) | Populus trichocarpa ectomycorrhiza microbial communities from riparian zone in the Pacific Northwest, United States - 7_EM | ecosystem: Host-associated > Plants > Roots > Unclassified | place... | reverse complement strand
ATACGGCTCTTATATAGTAAGAATATGGTGTTTCTCTGGGTCTAGACTGTCTAGTAGGGGCCTTACTAGACGGTGGTTCGTATTGCCGCAGTTATACTATATAATAGTCAAGTAGCGGACCCCTAGTGGGGGTCCTTCGCCTCTCCTTCACTCCTCACTTCTTCCGTTTCCACTTTCTCTAAAATATTTAGAACTTCTATCTTCTATATTTACTCCCTAGCCACTACTTATTTTATATAGAGCTTTTTATTCCTATGTCTTATATTTCTATTAGCCTTTCTAAATCTAAGTCTATTATTGCCTCTAATTCTTCCCCCGTTCTCGCTAGTTAGCTATATGCCCCTTATAAGCCAGCTATATATGTTATGTTTACTACGTTAAATCTAATTCTTAATTGTCCCAGCCTTAAACTTGCTGTAGCCGTCTATAGGGGTCTTCCTACTGGGCGTCCTCTCCCTTATATCCCATATGTCCCTTATGTCCCTATTCGGTCTAGTGATGTTATATAGCGTCGCTTTTGGCCTGTTAAGGCTTGGGATAGCTGGCTTAGCCCCCCAGTATTAAAGGTAGGAAACGCTGGGAAGATACCTATGTCCCCCTAGCTTATCGCCTATTATTTCTATTCGTATAACCTAGCGTGTAGTTATTCCTGTAGCTATTAAGCCCTTTCCTTCCGTCTCCTATATTTAATGCAGTCTTCTCTCTCCTACGCCTTATGTGTGCTTCGGTAACAGTTTGCGCATTTTATTTAGTCTTAATTTATACATTATCTTGTATTATAGGGGCCTGCACAGTAGCCGCAGCATACCTATACTGCGCATGTGGATTAGGTGTGTCCCCATTATATATAGCGATAACATTGTTCCAGGCGTAGTCTATGGTTATAGAGCCTTATGTTGTATATAAGGCCATTTATAATTATTCCTTTTTAGATAAGGAGTTTTTGCATTCCTAGTGTATATACGCTGATAATAAGGGAGCTATGTATTTGTCTATTATCTCCCTAGCAAGTCTCTAGCGCCCCTTATATCCTCTTATTATTCTTATTATATGCTTAGTTTGTATTTTCCTGTTAAAGCTATTAGATCTGGGTAATTACAAGTCCTAGTATAAAACGTTCCATTTATTTTACTATCTCCTATATAGTTGCTGTATTGTCCGCCTAGCGTCCCCTTTCTACCCTAAGGCTTATAGGAACCGACAGGACTTTAACTAGGTAATCTTTACAAAGCACTTTTATGCCAATACGCTCTCCTAGCCTATCCCCTGCCTTTACGGCCCGTTCCTTTGCCTATTGGTCCTTTAGGGTAACTCTAATGTCTCCACTCCTAAGGTGTTGGACTATGACGGCGTTGTGGACCTCCTTATAAATCTCTATAAGAACTTCTGTTTCTGATTATCCCCTAAATTCCTCTACCTTTTCTATATTTGGTCGTATTGTGATTATATACCCAGTTGTTGTTTTTAGGGGGGTAGGTTCCCTATACTATAGAAGCGCAGCTATGGCGGCCTAGGTGCGGTTCGCCTATAGGGGGGGGTTTTATTTATCTTCGATTTTATTTAGCCGTTGGAGGATTTAATTAAGGGTTTACTAGAGGGGCGCCTAAGGTTTACTAGACTGGAGCTATTCTGCTAGCTGCATTAGTTTATAATAGCTAATAGATGCTCCCCCACAGTTCCGGATACTAGACGCGTCTAATAGGCTTTATATTTTGTCAGATGCCTTCTTAATTAGGGTATTTCCGCTTTCTGGTGTAGTATTCGCCCGTCCTTGTTGTTGTTATGGGGGGCCATTGTTAGGTATAGGTCTAGCGGCCGCGCGCGACTGCGTACCACCGTCGTTCCACCTGTGCCTCCCCTGTAATGCATGTATCTCAGGGGATTATCAGGGTGTTTTTCAGGGTTCTTTTAGTTAGTTTGGTCTTTTTGGGCCGGGTGCAGCAAGAGCTCCAAAAGTTGAACTGTCCTCTAATATAACAATTATCTCACAATCAATCGCGAGAATTAAAGTGTGTAATACCTTTAAGATTGTGCTAAGTTAACTGGTAGGACTGTGGAGTGCTCTGCGAGGCGCTGTCTTTATTATATATATAGGTTAAGCTACTATTACCAGTTCTATTTTCTTATTTAATAGGCCAGGTTTAGATACCGTTATATCAATCTCATTTATAGGTATTATTGTTGGGGTTTATAATATAGGTGCCTTAACATTGCGGAGTTCTTTATAGAGTGCTTCCATTAATTACTAGTATTGGGCTTCTAGTATAGCCCGCTGCTAAGCTAAGGCTTCCATAAAGGACTGTTATATTATAGTTAACTATTCCCTAACTAGGGTTATAATACTCGTGGTTATTAAAAGGGATTTAGGTTCGTTTGCTATTTTAATAGTAGTTATTTTAACGCAACATAGTATAAGGGCGTAAAGAGGCTTTAGGGAAGATTTAAAGGAATAATATAAATTCTATCTAAATCTATAGGTATATAGCTTTTGCAGAGTACAAGACGTTGCGTAAAGAAGGGAAAAGAATAATAAGAGAATTATATAATTAAATACTTAGGGGTCTTGGTGGTCGATGCGTGCGCATATGCGCACGCGGTCTTTGACAGACTTTGGTAGTATTTAATTGATCTGGCAGAACTTGGCAGAAGTCGATCAAAGCGTTGGAATTTATCTGTCGAGTGTTTCACCGAGACATTCCTAATGTAACTGGGCTAGTCCCGTTACAATATATAAGTGATACGCAGGCGATACGCAGACAATACGTAAGTAATATAAAGGCAATACGCAGGTAAAACAGTGGTGGTTTAATAGGGTACCGTAGTCGGTTACATACCCCCCTAGATTTGACGGTGTAGTTAAAGCTATAAAAAAATAAAGGTTAAAACTATACTAAAATAGGAAATTTAGATATAATTTAGGAGTAGGGTAATGTTTAAGAATCTTTGTTGGATAATATAGTAGTAATTTAATGTTAAATATCTACTAAATTTAACTGCTTTATCTATGCCTTGTACCTTTAATGGGGTAGAATTTTAGTAAGGCTGTTAGTAGGTATCTTGCCTGTAGGGACCCATTGTATGTTAATCTTTTTGTCTTAGACCTCTTATCTGAGCTAGTGCTAATAGACGTTAATATATTAAAGCTTGGTGTTAAGCTTTGGTGTATCCTGTCTTAGGAGTTGTATAGTCTGCATATTATTATATAGTAGGGTAAATTCGCGTTCTAAATTAAGACCGATTGCCTTAAAGAAACATTACTACTAGATGATTTTAACAGCAGCCGTAGGTAGGGAGAGAAGCTCCGTTTTAGTAGTTAAGCGAGTTACTAATTGCTATAGGGTCGCCTTCTAGTTAATTAGTTCTCCAAATAGCATAAATAGGTATCCTTAAGAGCTCCGTCTGGTGTCTTTATGGTCCATAAATGCTGCGTTAGATACTCTGTAAAAGGTAACGTCTTCTCCCTTAGGGTTTCTAAAGTAGATATATGCTCTAAATACTTCGCTAGAGTATTTAATAGCTGTAGATTTTGTTCCAAGGCAATAGGTAATGGCTTGGTTTAATACATTAAGGTGCTTTTAATTTGGATTAGTAAGGAATTTGGCTAGCTTGGAATACGTCTTAGTAATATTAGGCCTTCTAAATATAGTAAGATGCGTAAGAGAACTAACCTGTTACTAATAGGCTAGTGTTCTTTAAGGGTTTATTTGCTAGTTAGACGGAGTCAGTTTTTTAGCAGGAAGTAGTGACTTAGGAAATCTTCCTGGTTAAATATTAAATTGATTGGCTATCTTTTTAATATAGGAATCTTGGCAGAGCCAGAGCTTTCTGCTTAGTTAATCTTATTTAATTTGGATTTCTAGGAACCACTATAGGTCTCCTAGTGCACGGATCTTGTATTAGTGCAGCAATTTGGCTTTAAATTCCTGTAGTCTTAAAAGGTCCTTTTTAGCAAATAGGATAGCAATATTGTCTATGTAAAAGAAGATAATAAGTTGTCTATTAGTGTAAAGGCAGTTTGTGCCTAGGATAGGCTTTAATCCTAACTTGGACAGCGTATTGGTAAGCTCTTTGTACTAAAGTAGTGGTGAGACCTTTAATCTGTATAGCGCTATAAGTAGCTTTAGGATATGTCTGTTTTGATTAAAGCCTTCTAGGCAGTAATAGTAGACTGGCTTGTCTAGTCTTGTATTCGTAAATGCGTTTACAGCGTTATACTATTAAATCTCCAAATTGAATGCGGCTGCTATAGCCATAAGGGCATGGAATATTTAAGTAGCTAGGGTTGCTGCATAGGTCTCTTCCTTAGTAATCTGTAGGTCTCTATAGACGCACAGTTAAGCTTTTAGCTTTTGTAGGTAGCTGTCGCTGTTAAACTTATATTTAAAGACCTATTTTAGCGGAAGGATCTGGTTGTTGGTTGCTTCTTCCTTTAGGATAGTCTTAAATGTCCCTTGGCGTTTTAGGTTGTTATATTCTTTTTCTATTGCCTTTTAAAAGCCGGTAGTTAAAGGGTGCTTTCTTAGCTCTTTTAGATTCTTTGGTTTTAGTGGAAGATTGTCTTAATATAGGGAGGATCTAGTTTGGTTAATGTCCTTTACTAGTCCTGCGGCAAAGCCAGCGTAGTAACCAAATAGGGTAGGTATATTGGCTAGTGCTGCTGCGTACGCTTAATATTAAATTTGTTTAGAACCTTTTAGTAGGATAAGGTCGGCAGAAGGATTAGCCAAGACCTCGTTAGCTCGTGGAGCTATATTTAACAGTTTTGGCAAACTGCTTAACTAGGTAGAACCTGTTTTAATTATATTTAAAATATCGTCTTAAAGTCCTCTTAGTGTGGTATTTGTTTCTGGCAGATCCGGAGATACCATTCTGCTAGGTATTAGTAGTTGTTTAATGTCCTTTATAGGGAGCTCTGCTGAGTTATTTAATATAGTTGTTTGATCTGCATTTAATATAGGTCTATATAAGATAGATTTGTCCTTAGATTTATCTTTAAGAGGTTCTAGTAGACTAATTGTCTAAATAGTGTCTTTTAATGCTTCCCTTAGTAGGTAGTTAATATTCTAACCCTTGGGGTTATAGAACAAGGTCTCATCAAATATAACGTCTTTGGTTTAAATAACTTTGTAAAGGCTTAGAATCTAGATTTAGTAGATATTAGTTAAATTATAGCCGACTAGGTGTCTAATTAATGTATAAGGAGCTAGCTTGTCTCCCTTTCTAACTTATTTATTTAGTGTATAGGTCTTACAACCGTATTTATATATATAGGTAAGTGTTGGCGGCTTGCCGTAGGCAACCTTGTACGGAGTTTTCCACCCTAGTTGTTTATTTGGCGTTTAATTAAGGGTATAGCCAGTAGTAAGGAAAGCTTCTAGTCCTAAAGATAGGGGTAAAGATGCTTTTAGCTATATAGATCTTAATCGTTCTATAAGGGTTCTTCCAGATCGTTTAGCTTTGCCATTTTGTTCCTTAGTATACGGTACTCAGCATTTAAAGGTAATGCCTTTATCTGCATACTATGTATCTAGGGTGTCTTCCGTTTGTCTAAATGCTTGTTTATTATTGCTCTAGAAGAAGATAACGTCTTAGTAAAATTGTGTCTTAATTAAGTAGTGAGTCTTGCAAATAGTAGGTAGGATAGTAGCTTTGTCCCTATTCTTAGTAGTGTATATAAAGTTAAATTTGGAATATGTGCAATAGAAATACATAATATATCTATTGCCGTTATACCCTAGTACTCCAAGGTAGATAATATTAAATGCTAGCCGTTTAAATGGTTAAGTAGCTGGAAATTTATATTCTTATCTTTAAGAGATCTGCTACGTATGCTTTGCTAATAAGTAAGTTTTACATTTAATTTTAAGTGTTACGGACGCTTTAAGTACGATATTACGACTACTTGGAGAAGAGTCGGTGGAAGCTAGTTAGTTGATACAGGCACGGTCTAGGATAGATCTGGTGGAACTATATAACGAGGAATAGTAACCAAGGTTACATGGTGTTGAACGTATTGACTATATTAAACAAAAGGGACGTTACGTTTAATACAGACAACACGTACCTCACGTACAAGAGAGGATTTCTTAGGAGTATAGTTGTGTATTTAAAGGACCTTAGTCCCTACCGTAGATAGTTCTCTCCTTGTAGTAAATCTTAGAATATAATTAGAGTTAATCTATTAGGCAACCACTCCACCAGTTATTATTATATTGTTGTTTTATTCTTACCTATATACCCAGCCTAATAATAGGACCTACTGTAGTTCCTGCTACAAGGTTCCGTTACACATTTACTACCAAGGTTACAGTATTAAATAAGATTGAATAATATGCCACCTAGAGCACTAGTTACAATAGTGTTAGCAACAGCCACAACCTTAGGGCCAGGTGATACCAGTATAGATAATAGGGATTCTTAAGTGGTTACGTAAGGTTAGTTATAGGAAATAGTTAATCACTTATAAGACAATAATAGGATACTTAAAAAACGTATTAATGGAATTAAAGTAGTAAAAATTAAGCTACCTTTAATTAAATAATTTTTAGGAGAGAAGTTAAAGCTTAAGGGATTTCTTATATAGATGCACTTTAAGGTAGTACAGGAAGGAGTAAAGTTAGCAATATTATTAGATTAAGTAGCCTATACAGGATTATTCCTAACGGGGAGGGCACTTAAGTGGTTTAAGCTATATCTTACGGAAATACAGGCTAATGGCATGATAACTACTAACCAGGATGTATAGTATATATTTACCAGTTAGAACGGGTTCATAAAACAACTAGCATAGATATTTAGAGACCTAGAGGCCACAACTATAGCGGAACGAAAGCTTTAGAACTTAATACAACATATTTTAGTAATTAAGTATACAACACAGTTTTAAACACTAGCTATATAGGTTAAGTAGAATAATAGGGCGCTTATAGCACAGTATAAATAGGGACTTAAGGCTAAAGTCTAGGACGCAATTATCCTAATAGAAGATACGGATACTCTAAAAGAGTTAATAGATTAGTTAATAAAGATCAATAATAGGATCTATTAAAGGGAATAAGCTAAGAGAGGGCAAGACAGAGTTCCATAGTTATATAAGGCGCAGAGTACGCAACAACAGACATAGAGTTAAAAACTATGGAATGGCGCAGAGCTAATAGACCTAAGCGGTACTAAAGAAACCTAAAGGTAGAAAAAGAAACTATAGAAACCTAGAGGTTAAAAATTAAGTAATTAAAGGACCTAAGAGCAGAGGCTAAACCAGGGATCTTAGCAGTAAAAGATATTTAGGCGGACTCTATAGCAAGAAAGATGGTTTAAAGATAGAGCTTACATAAATTGCGGAAAACAAAGTCATTTCGCTAGAGACTGTAGAGGTGGTTAGAGTAACCACGCGGTAAAGGGAACTAGGCTAGCAGACGGCACATATATATAGAGGGATAATGGTGCACTATAAGGAATAAAAGAGTGTTTAATTAACAGTTTTGCGTATTATTATAACAACGTATACTAAATTTATAAGGACGCCAAGTATGGCGCAAGCTATTGGCTATAGGAGCTATTATTATCTAAGTTTAAAGGAACCAACGAACTAGCTCATAGATCGGATATTAAAGACAATAAGTTTAACACAGGTAAAGTATTTACCGATAATAAGGTAATAAGGGCAGCTTACTAGGAGCATATAGACCTTAAAGAAGTTAAAATAGAAGTAGAGACTAAGACCATTACAGAACAAGGTTTAGTAATGGGTATTGCGACACCGTTAAATACAATTTCCATCGCTTTATAAGATAATAGGAGCAATGTTTAGAAGAAACTAAGTAAGTAGATAACTACTAGTGCTAGCTCATTACTTAATAAAGGTAAAAGGCTATAGGCTTAAGATTCTTAAGTAGAGATAAAAAAAGCTTAAGATTTTTAAAACGAGATAAGATATACCTAAGAACCTATAATAGATAAAGACTAATAGGAAAGGGTAGTAACTTAGTTTAATAATAAACAAATAAATATAGGACGCAAGTTTAAGAACTACAAGTTTGGGGAATAAATAAGAACATTAGTAATCCTAGGTAAACACAGTATTTAGCCTAAAGATTGAATAGTTAATACTAGAATTAAAAAGCAAGACGACTACAAAGATCTAGCTGCAAGACGCAGAAAATAAGAAACTATAGATAAGTTCAGGACAAGAATTATTGCATAGTAAGAGCAAAAGCTAGACAAAAGGTCAGCTATACTAGGTTGTATAAAGGACAGAGCACCCGTATAAAGAGTTACTAATAGGCCAAGTATAGGGACACTTAGGGCAAAGTAGTTAAATAAACTAAAATAAGAAGAGGATCTAGATATTCCAACTAGGTTTAAAGAAAAACATACTAAAGAATATTATAATACAGCGATAATAAGGTACTTTCTAATAGATAGACTATACACACTAAACCAGTTATATAGAAAGTGGTATAGGCAACGACACAATAATAAATGGGAAGATTTCTATATATAGCTAGATAAAAAAGTTGTCCAAGACCAACCTATTACAGAAAAATGTATAAGTCACATTAAAGAAGCGTTAATTATAATATTAAGGAACCTAGAAGAAGGATTTAGGGACTAGAGAAGTAAGCAACAAATCTTAGTACCCACAGTAGAGATACCAGTGGTTAGGTTAACCAGGTATAGGTTTAAACTTAAAAATAAAGACAAACTAAGAGTTAACCTAAAACATGCAGTGTATTATACATTATTATAGATAGCTTGTGTGGATAATATATATAATATATATAGAGCACCTAAAGATAAGAACCGGAAGTACCTAGTAAAAATATATTAGGCACTAGAGGAAAAGTAGTTTAGAAACACTAAGTATATATATAGTTAGCACCCAGTAGAAGTATAAGGTTAAGGGGACTTAATACTTTAACCAGGAAGATTCCTTACGGAAAAATACCTAGATAGATAATAGTGGTAAAAGTGCCTAAAGAACACTTATCTATAGCATATAGAGAAAAAGAAACAAACTAAGTATTAGCCTAAGTTAGACTAAGTATAGGTGGGATCTAGCAGCTAATAGTTGGGAAAAGGGGAGGCGTATAGGACTAGAGGGAACTAGTGTTAGAGCCTTAGACCCTTAAAGGAATTTAAGAACAACACCTAAATTTATAAGCTAAATAGCAAGATTAGTAGTTTAAAGTATTAGTAGATAGTAGAGCAACTAGGAACCACATATTACCAAAGGTAGTAGAAAGGATAGGGTTACTACATAGATAAAAGAAACACTTATATCCACTTATAACGATTTCAGGAGATCAGATAGCCTATAGAGGAGGTATTATTAATCTTAAAATAGGACCTATTCAGATAACTATTAAAGGGAGACCAGTTAGAATGTCTTTTAATATCCTACTATTAGGACAGGACGAGGCGATACTAGGAATACCTTAGTTATAGGAGTATAATCCAAAGATTAATTAGGTTATAGGTTAGGTTAATATTAAGAATACTTAATAGCGTAAAGTGTGACAGTAAACCAAGTTGGTATTGTACCAAGTTAGAGCGATATATAAAGAGACTAAGCGTGGCTTAAGTTATATACCAAAGAAATACCACAAGTATGGTAAAAAGTTATGGTTACTAGAAAGTGAAAAGCTGTTAAAGCATACAGCATAGGACCACAAAATAGAATTAAAAGAGGGAATAAGTCTAAAGTTCTTTCTAATCTACAAGCTTACTAAAATAGAGTTAGTAACGCTTAAGGAGTTTGTCCAGGAGAACTTATATAAGGGATACAATTAGACAGTTATAGTTATTAGTAGGATATCCAGTATTATTCATCCTAAAGAAAAACGGAAAACTTAGGATGTGTATAAACTATAGACAGTTAAACAGTATTACTAGAAAGAATAGGTATTTTTTACCCTTAATTAGCGAGATCCAAAACAGAATAGGTAACGTAAAGATCTTTATAAAGATAGATCTAAGATAGGCATACCATTAGATTAGGATTAAAGAAGGCAATAAATAGAAGGCAGCCTTTAGGTCAAAGGAAGGACTATATAAGCTATTAGTTATGCAGTTTGGGCTTATAAATGCACTAGCAACGTTCTAAAAGCAAATTAATAGTATATTAAGAGAACACCTAGATAAATTTATTATAGTATACCTTAACAACATTATCATCTACTTAAAAAATAAGGAAGAGTATAGAAAACACGTTAAATAGGTCTTAAAGAGACTATAAAAAGAACAGATGCCAGTAGCAATTAAGAAATGCGAGTTCTTTACCCAGAAAACTAATTTCGTTGGATTTATTATTAAACCAGGCCAACTTAGTATAGATCTAAAAAAGATCGAGGCTATAGTAAATTAGCAAGAACCAGAGAATATTACGCAGTTAAAATCGTTCCTAGGGTTTTGCAATTATTATAGAAGGTTTATAGCGTAATAGTTATAGAATATTAAGCCATTTACGCAATTAACAAAGAAAGAAGAACTATAGGTGTCGGGAACAAGGCATGTTGCCGTCATATATTGATGTGGCCCTAGCATGGTAAGGAACCTTAAGTTCCTTACCCCTTTCCTTATTCCTATTAAAAAGAAGAACAACTATTATACTATCTACGAACCGTAGCTACGTGATATTACCTTATGTAACTAATACTGATCAGTAGTTAACTTTACTATTATACTATAGAATAGCTAGGTATTACTAAGAAGAGATAAGCTACTATACCAGTGCTACTTGTGCTAGAGGAAGCTATCTTTTGAGGTTAGAACTGGTCCTAAACCTTAAATAGAACTTTTCCACGAATCTAAGGATTTAAAGGCTAGAACTGGTCCTAAGCCTTTCCAAGATTACGGGTTCTTGCGTCTATTATATAGAATAATACGCTTTATGAGTCTTCGCGATTTAAGGCTAGAACTGGTCTTAAGCCCTATAATCATAAATACACGTCCAAATGCGTACCAAACAACAATCCCTACACTAATAACACTTCCCTCCCTCCAAAAACATGGCTACGCCTACTTTAAATAACTGAAAAGACTTTTTACCACCAGGGGTAGCTAAGCACGCGAAACTTATTAATAAAGATTAGGACGAATTCGCCTTTAATATAATAACTTGTACTATAAAATAAGTTAATGGCTTTCTCCTATACCATATTATATTCTACCGAAATAGATGCTACGCCGATTTATAACTATAGGAGTATTTTAGGGAGGATTTTATAGGATGGACTGCTGATACCTAGGCACTTAGCAATGTTAATATTATTTAGGATTTTTAAGACTTCCTTTATAGGAATGGGGTATATATTGCTGAGAACAGTAACCCAATTGCTAGTAATATTTAGGCCGTTATTACTAGTATAGAAGAACCAATATGGACAGAAGCTGAGATTATATGTTAACTATAGAAACCTAAAAACAACCTATATTCTTTAGAAGGCAACTTTAATTCATATTAAAACCCCTAGAATACTGACCCCCTACCTAGAGCTGCTCTCCTACCTAGAGGTGCCCTCCTACTTAGAGTTGCTCTGCCTTTACTTCCTCCACTCTAGCTAACCAGTAAGCCTTTACTATAAGAAGTCACGAATCTGATAAAGGTATATTTGGACGAAGAAAAGAAGTTTGGAGGAGAACTATATAATATACTTAGAGTAAAACTATAGGTCTTCTATAACTGTTATAATAAGGTCGGAATTTAATGCTACTAGTACTACCACGCTTTCTCCATTATATTAAAGGGACGGGCAGTGATATTCTATTATAACCATATTGCGGGTAAAAACTATAGCTTTAATATAATGCTTTAGCTTACTAGAGCTTACTTTAAGACTAATAAGAATTGCTAACTTTATATATCTAAATGGCGGGAGACTATATTCTAGAGAGTTATTGCTTCTAACCTAATAAAGACTTGTTTAGAGTGCCTTTAATTACTTTTTAATAAACTCTAGAAAATCTAATGTGGCCTTACTAAAACTTACTAAAATAAGAATAGCCTAAGGGACTAGGTTATCTTAGTATGCCGTGGCGTTCCTAAGTATAACTTAGCGCTATATAAACCTGCGGATACGTTTAAAGGAGTATATGCTAAGCTATGCTCTGCCATAGGTACTATAATATAAACATAAGAATCTTAACAGTTTTATACCAAAAACCCTACCCAACTAAGTATTCCCGACTAACACGATTATAACTGGACTAATTAAATATATAGTGGCCGTAGTAGGGAATACGGAAGAGGGTACGATTAACATTAACTATAAGGTAACTATAGAGGTCCTAGTAGAGGTTTATTTTAAAGTAATCACTAAAAGAAGTGCTATATTTATAAAAAGCTAAATTACTGGTTAACTAGACACTCCCTTAATAAGCAAAAAGAGGTATATAACAAGTTCCATTAGAGTGCAAGAAACGTTAGAAATTGTAAAGTTACTATAGCCTACTTCTAAAGCTTCCTGGTTCAATACGAAGGCGTAGAAGATCTTAAAGGTAAGGTTAATAAGGTTAAACAGCTCCTTATAGATATAGAAATTAAGGACTACTCCCTTAACCAATACTTCACTAAGTATGGTAAGGTAGATGGCATATAAACCATTACTGTTCTTAATAATTAATCTACACTCCATTCTATTACGAAATTAGATACCTTTAATGAGCTAAAGGAGAGTTCCGCGTTTTCCTTTAATGACAGATACTTAGCGTACGTCTTCTATAGTATTATACCGGATATAGGAGCCGTAGAAGTATCTATAGTAGGAGAACCTTAAGTTCAAGCTCTTTAGCAGCTTAATAGCTCTATTTAGATTGACTAATTAACGGCAGGCCAATATACAATTCGTTTTAGTAAAGGTACTATAATCTCTCTTGGTATAATTAGGGTCTAAACCTCCTTAAGATATATTACTTTCTATATTATTCCTATAAACACTCCATTTCTATTTTGCATTAAAGATATAGATAAGTTAGGCATTAGGCTTAACAACCTTAAGAATATACTTATTTAGGGAGACAATTAGGTGCCTATTATACGCAAGTGGGGTTACCCCTAGTTGCTCCTTTATTAACTAGAAAAGAGTATTGCTTAGAGCTACTTAACTAAGTTAGAATTACGCTAACTATACTATTGTTTTAGCCACCTATCCGTTTATTAATTACTTAGGGTTCTTTAGCAAGTAGGCTATAAAGTTAAAATTAAGGCAATTGAGCATTTTATAAAGTACTGCTATTACTACTAAATAAACCAGAAGTCCCCTAGCCGGTTTAAGTTTACCCTTAAAAATAACTACAACTTTAACTTCTGTATTATTATCAACATTATGTATTTTAGCAGTAAGCTAGTACTTTAAGTTGTTAACTTCTTAACCTCCTTCTAAGCCGCATAATTCTTAAAGGATATATTAGCTAGGAACGCATGGGATACCCTTTAGTTATACTAGATTAATATCTACCTAGGACCCCCTAATTAAATCGTCTATAATATAGGAAAGAACTTCTTATCTATAGAGTTCCAATAATAGATAAAGGTAATGGCAATTAAGGTTAAGGAAGTCCCCGTTAAGGCGTATAATAGTATTAAAAAAGTAGAGCGATATTACACGCTATTATACCGCGTATATAAGATTATCTCTTTAGAACTAAAGGACGCTAGTAAAAAACTTACCTTATAAATAGCTGTTAAAGCTATTAATAATTCCGCTAGCCTAAATAGACTTATACCTATATTGCTAGTCTTTAGCGCCTACCCTTAAATAACTAACAATTCTCTATTATCTCCCTCCGTTGTATAATGAGCTGAGGCTATTTATAAGGTAATAAAGGAGGTGTAACGTCTCTACGCTATACGCTAGGTTAATAATGTACTAGGAATAAGAAATGGCCCAAATACCTTAACTACGCTTAATCTGCCACTCTAGTCTAAGGTACGCGTATGGCGTAAAAAAGGAGAATAGTTAGGCCTATATTAACTTATTATAATTAATAGCCAGACTTATACTATTTAGATGCCTTATAGACCCACTTAATTCCGTTTAACTATTATTAAGCCTTACTATAAAGATAACAGTTTTAAGCCTTTGCAGGATACCCTAGAAGATGCCCTAAAGGAGAACCATAATTAACGTGCTTTAGAAGGCGACTACAATCCCAATATAATATTAGTAGATGCGCTACAACCATAACGTAGTAGAGGTCGCCTAAAGGGATCACAAAATCGCTAATATTTTATTAATTTTAAAGAGCAATTTATTGCCACCATTAAAAATGGAGTTGAGTTATTAATGGCCTTTATAATAGCTAAGGAGAAGGATGACTTTAAACTCGCAAAACAGCTCTAAAAGGAAGGTTGTATTATAACTTTAGGAGCTCCTTTCTAAGTATCTAATAAGCAGGAGATTGAGGGTCTTATTGTAAAAGGAGTCTTTAAATTTAAGAAGTATAACCTTACCAAGTTTAATAGAGTTCACATCTTTAAGTTAAGAATAGTTAACGAAATTAAGGGTAAAGCTACTAACGCCCTATTTAAGAAATTAAGGCTTGTTATCTAAGGCTACAACAATAATAGTAAGGAGGTAATTCTTACGCAGTCTCCTATAATTTAACGAGCTAGTTAGCGAGTTATTATTGCGCTAGCTCCCTCCTTAATAAAAAATAGAATAGCGGTTTATTTGCGAGATATTACTTAAGCCTACACCCAATTAGAGATGCACCTTTAGCGCTTAATATTGGCATACCTTCTAGAGCAAATTCGCCACTAGTATCCTAAAGATACGATTATAGTTGTGCTTAAGCCATTATATGGGATCGTAGAGGTAGGAACTCACTAGTGGGCTACCTATAGCAAGCACTATAAAGAGAAGCTTTTAATAACTACTTCTATATTTAATCCCTGCTTCCTTATTACAACTACAGGAACTCTATTTGGAATTGTCGGCATATAAACTAATAATATAATTATTTTAAGAGACGACCAATTCTTAGCTCTTAAAGAAGATAAGCTAGTAAAGGCAAATCTTATAGCAAAGCTAAAGGAAAAGCTTAGTTTAACAATACTATTACTCTTTAATGGATGCATCCTCTCCCTAAATAAGGATTCTATTGCTCTGCGCTAGAAGGGTTAAGGTAAGAAGATTGATGTTATTAACACTAATTCTCTAAAGCAAGGATATATGGAGCAACGCGCTTGCGGAGCTTATATTACTTCTATTTATTAACCTAAGGCTTTATTTAATCTCTCTGTTGCCGCCTAATACTAGGAACTAACTAAGGATAATGTTCTTGCCCTAAATAAACGCCTTTTCTAGTAAATAAACTATCTTAACTAAGGCCTATACTATGTGCCTATTAATCTTCCCACCGCCAAGCTCTTTGTATTTGTTAATAGATTGTTTGTAAATAATAAAGATTTTAGCTCCTAGCTAGGATATAAGATTATTATCGCGAATAAGTTTACTAGAGAGAATAACTTTATAATCTATAGCAACCTTATCTATTAGAGCTTAACTAAGAGCAAGCGCGTTACCCAAAGTGTTTTGGCGTTAGAGATATATAGAATGGTTAGCGGAGTTAATATGGCAATTGCAATTAGAACTACCCTAAAGATAATTATAGATTAACTTAAACTTCCTGTTATCCCTACAATTATATGCACCAACTTATATTCCCTCTATAAGTATTTAGTTAAGCTTGGTACCACAAAGGAAAAGCGCCTTATAATTAATATTATGGTACTTTAGTAATCCTACGAGCGTTAAGAACTCTTTGAGATTTAATAGATTAATGGCCAAGATAACCTAGTAGATGTAATGACGAAGGCAAACCCAAATAAGGCACTAGAGACGTTTGTTAACACAAATACTCTATGTATATAAGTTAAAGGTTGGGTTAAAAGGGAGTAGGAGTATAACATTCTGTAGACCCTAACTTAAACCAGCCAATTAGGATTTTCTATCCCTGGGATGGAAAATCGCTATTGGCTCGCTTACTACTAGCGCCTTAGCGGCCTACCCGTCTTTGCGTTATCCGCCAAATTCTGCTAACTGCTGCATTGTCGCATATTGTCGCATATTGTTTGGTATTGTTGTATACTGTCTGGTATTGTCGCATCCTGTCTGTTTGTATATATGTAGATAGCAACCACAAAAAGAAGAGTTGCCAGTGTTGGGAACAAGGCATATTGCCATTACGTGTTAATGTGGCCCTAGCGTGGTGAGGAACCTTAAGTTCCTTACCCCTTTCCTTATTTCTATTAAAAAGAAGAACAACCATTATACTATCTACGAACCGTAGCTACGTGATATCACCTTGTGTAACCAATAATAGGCATAGGGAAAGGAGTAATAAGAACTATTTAAAAAAAATTAAAGAGTTGTTTACCTAGGAGCCAGTTCTTAAGATCTATTAACCAGGTCTAAAGACGGTTATAGAAATAGATACATCAGACTTTATACTAGGGGTATACTTTATACAAAAATATTAAGATGGATGGCACCTAGTAGCATACTATAGTCGAAAGATAACACTACTAGAGTTAAACTATAACATCTATAACAAGGAGTTATTAGGTATAGTTATAGTACTTAAGAAATAGAGAGCATTCTTATAAGGCATAGAGAAACCATTTATAGTTAAGACGGACTATAAGAACCTTATAGGATTCCTAACAATAAAGGAACTCAGTTAAAGATAGGTTAGATAGGCGGAAATGCTTATAGAATACTATTTCGAAATTCAGCATATTAAGGGAATAGATAATGCACGAGCAGATGCTCTAAGTAAAAGGGCTAAATTATAAAGTAATAAAAAGCTATTGGGAGCTTTATTATAAAAGGATTAAGATGGATTAATTAGGTATAATTATCTAAAGATTACAGCAACTAAAGAAAGTTAGATCTATAAATCACTAGAGAGTAATTAGACATAGAAGATCTAAAAAGTATAGGTAAAGAATCCAGACTTAAAGCAATACAAAAATAGAGAAGTAATGTATATGCCTAAGTCTATTACAGAAGAATTTATTAAGGAATTCCATAAAGGAATAACATAAGGACACAACGGAGCTACAGGCTTAGTATTAAGACTTTAAGAGGAGTACATTATTTAAGAAATCTGGGGACTAGCAAGATAAGTTATAAAGGAATATCTAGATTGCCAAAGGAATAAACCAATAAGGTATAAGCCGTATAGAGGGCTACAACCTGTTAAAATACTAGGAAGACCATAGGAAGTCATATTATAGGACTTCATTATTAAGTTACTAAAGTTAAGAGATCCTATTATAGGATAAGATTATAACGTAATCTTAGTAATAGTGGACAAGCTAATAAAGTGGGGATACTTTATAGCATACACTAAAGAGATATTAGTAGAAGATATCGCTAGAATCTATATAAAGGAAGTATTTATAAGATATAGAGCACTAGACAAGATTATATTAGACAGAGATCTAAGATTTATAGCAGCATTTTAGAAAGTGTTTTTAGCAGAATAAGGAGTTCGCACAGCAATATCTACAGCGTATTATCCGCAGATGGACAGATAAACGGAAAAACTAAACTAGACACTAGAATAGTATCTAAGGCATTATATTAATTACGCATAAAATAATTGGGTATTGTTGTTACCAGTTATATAGTTTATATACAATACAACACTATAAGAAGGAATGGGGACATTACCATTTAAGGCAAACTACGGATATAAGCTAAGAACATCGCTATTGCCATATTAAGCAAAAAGGACGAGTAGCACAGCTAAACAAAGAATAGAGATATTAATAAATCTTTATACAGACCTTATAGAAACAGCTAAACTAGTATAAGAATAAATGAAAAAGTACTATAATGCTAGGAGATCTGAGGGACCAGATCTTAAGAAGGGAGATAAAGTATAGCTACTATATAAAAATTTCAAGAGTTAACGACTAAGCAAGAAATTAGACTATGTTAGACTAGGACCTTTTAAAATTAAGTAAAGAATTTTATTAATTATATATAAGTTAAACCTACTAGCCAAAATAAAGATTTACCCTATATAATATATCGCAATGCTAGAGCCAGCATATGGGAATATTAAGCTACCAGTCTATAAGGCAGACACGTATAGAGGACAAAAGGAAGACAAATAGCAAGTTTTAAAGATTATTAGTTACGAGGACGTAGAGGACAAAATATAGTATAAGGTAAAGTGGATAGGCTATAGTAAGACTACCTAGGAACCACTAAGCAACCTAAAAAACGCTATGGGAAAGGTATAGAAGTATCGGAAGAAAGTAGGTTAGGCAATATTAATAAAAAAGGATTACCAAAGAATAAGTTACCTAAAGGGGACCCAAGAGGAGTAATTGCTAAGCTACTTAGAGTTATTTCCCTTACAGAAGGAGAGCTAGTCCTTTTATTACCAAGTTTCTATAGACCTTATTAAATAAGTTTCTACTCCTTAGAATAAACCTTCTTATAAACATATTTAAGATATTAAAGACAAGCATAAGCCAAATATTAAGCTTTAAGGACGCGTGCGGACTCTTCTAAGGCACGTTAAACCTTAAGTAGCGCGGAGGCTAGCTCACTATTAAGCTTTACAGTAGTAGATTAAACATAAGACCCTATAATAAGTTACTTAGGGAACTTAAAGACTGTTAAGAGTTATAGAACATGTACACTTAGTGTTAGAGATAGAGCGAACATCGCAGGACAATTAAACATTTGCTTTGGTACACTTAGAGTAAAAGGAGGGTTATTAGGATAAAGGACTTGCTAGCGTAACGCACACTAACCCCTCTTTAGCGCAACAAGAGTAAGGGATCGCCATTACCTTACCCAGTAATAGTATAGAGGAAACCGTATAAAGGCAATACTTAACCCAGGAAAGAGAAGAAGAAGCTTTAGGTATAATAAGCAAGGATATTAACCAGACTAATTAAACGGACATTACACCTCTAGTGGACGACTTGGAGATATTAGGAATCTTTAAGGATAAAGATAAAGAGGAGGGAGATAATATTACAGATGCTTTAAGTACAATGTTATAACTACTTAGAGAAGAGTTGGTAGAAGCTAGTTAGTTAATATAGGTATAGTCTAGGATAGATCCAGTAGAACTATATAATAAGAAATGGTAACCAAGGTCATGTAGTATTAAACATATTAACTATATTAAACAAAAGGGATGTTACGTTTAATATAGACAACACGTACCTTACGTACAAAAGAGGATTTCTTAGGAGTATAGTTGTGTATTTAAAGGACCTTAGTCCCTACCGTAGATAGTTCTCTCCTTGTAGTGAATCTTAGAATATAATTAGAGTTAATCTGTTAGGCAACTACTCCACCAGTTGTTATTATGTTATTGTTTTGTTCTTACCTACATACCCAGCCCAATAATAGGACCCACCGTAGTTCCTACTACAAGGTTCCGTTACATTGAGCGGTGCTTATTTAGTAGTTAATTTAGTTAGCTCTGCGCTAATAACATGCTTAGGAAGCTGCGTAATAGTATTAGGTCCTATATAGCCAAGAATTTTATGCCATCTTATAGCTGTGGCTCCGATTGGTTTATGGGCCATTTAGCTTAGCTAAAATCTTCCTGTTAAAAAGGTTAATTAAGTTAATAAATCTAGGGTAGGCTCTCTATGTATTAGTGCCTAGTGGCCCCCTAGTTGTTTCACATAGCATACTATTTCGCCAGTTGCTAGACGGTATAGTAAGTTTCGTCCTAAGTCAAAATGGATGTCGTTATTAGTAGCTCTTAATAGCACTACAATATTTGTAAACATAGTAGGTACTAGTACTACATAGAATAGCTTTATTTTTAACTTCCCAGTAGGTATATTAACAGTAATGGTTACTATTCCATAGGCTTAAATTTTCTCAAAATTTCTACCAGCAATTAGGTAGTCGTCTTCTACTACTAGGTAGGAGAAGGTAAAGTCTTCTTTATTATTATAGACGTGGGTATCTATACTAGGGTTAAGTATCTAGGTGTTCTAGAGTTTAAAAGGGATTTAACCAGTACTAAACGCGGCAGTATAGCTAGTCGGTGTAGTAGAAGCTAGGGTTTTAAAATTAAAATTAATTATAGATTCTATATTCTTCTAATTATTCTCCTTTACTTTCTATTCTTTTTTTTGAATCTGCTTAACAATACATTTAATCTAAGGTGTAGATAAGATTGTTTTATCTACTTTCTTCTAGATATCTACCCTTGGTCTCCATTCTTAAGGGCGCTTATGCTTAGTAATGTATTAGCAATTGCTAAACCAATGTATAATGCCGTATATACATTCCTTATGCCATCTTAAATTAAAATTAAAATTACTATTGGAATTAGGATTGCCGTTAGAGTCTAAATTAAAATTGGAATTTATGTTCCCTTAAAGAGTTATAAATACAGAGTTATTAGCAGTTGAGGTAGACAATGCTTGCTACATGCGGTAGTGCTCCTTAAATTTCTTAATGAGGTTAATAATAGATAGGGCCTCTTTGTCCTTCCATTCTTTTCTAATAAGGTCTACTTCTAGCGCTCCTATAAAACTAGAAGAGATGGGTTTAATTACTTATACAAAATTATAATATGGTCTGAATCCTTACACATCTAGAAGCTTTAATTGTTCTATAAGCTTGTAGACGTTCCTCTAGTTATTTAACCATTTTTTAATGCTCTGCTTTTTGTTATAGGCTTTAAGAGCCATGTACTAACTAAGGACGTTATGCTTTTGACCTGATGTGGTAGGGGCAAGTACTTTCTTAAGTGCTTATAGCCGTTTATATACCGTGTTAAGGTCGTTAATAAGAGGGAGGTAGGATACTAATGTCATGCGAACGACGTAATTGCTAATATTACTTATAGCCTGCTCTTGCTTCTAGTGCACATGGAGGTTGTCCTTATATTCCGCGTATATTTGGTTATACGCAGTAAGCTAAGTTTGGTTTAGCTGTGCTACTAATATAGCTGCAGGAAGTACGTCCGCAGGTGTAGATCATTTCAGAGGTTCTAGCTTTGGGAGCTCATCTTTCTTCTTTAATAGGTCGATATACTGCCATACCTTATTAGTTTTAGCAGTATCTTAAACAACAAAGAACCATGGAAGCCAATTAGATGGCTTGTCAAGAATAAGGTTGATTTTAAATAAAAATTCGTTTATATTGGTCATTATTTTTAGAATTTTAACAGTTTAGGCAGGGTCTAGGTTAGCATCTTGGCGAAACCTTATTTTGACGATTTAATTCATTAGTTCATTCTGGAAAGTTCTAGTACGTTCGTCAGTTAGGTCTAATCGTCCATTTATTTAATAGGTGAAGAAGCTCAAGACACTGCAAAGGTAGTAGAAGTAGTGACTTCTTAAATAAGATAATGGATTAATTAATTAGCAGGTAGTGTAAGCCGGGGTCATAACTGTAACAGTACAGTGTAGGAGAATTAAGTGAGCGACTTAATTGTAAAATGTAGCTCTAGAGCCTCTCTATATACATAAGGAAGGTATGGAAATAAATAAAAGGGGAGACTAATTCGTAACTAAAACAGCGTGATACGTAAGTGATACGCAGGCGATACGCAGACAATACGTAAGTAATACGAAGGCAATACGCAGGTAAAACAGTGGTGGTTTGGCAGGGCACCGTAGTCGGTTACATATACTGCAGTCTATTGGCCGCTACATTTAGCTAGTAATTAGCTAACTTTGTAAGCCGTAGTCTGTCGTTAAAATGACGGAAGCACAGAGGCGTTACTTTGGTAAGGATATCTTCGAACTCTGCCTCGCGAACGTTATACGGGGGCGGTCCCTCTGCCTCGTGATCGTTATTGTGTGGCTGTTTATATCGTTCTTAATAAGGTTCTTGATGTTCTAAACTACATCATATAAGTCTCTATTAAATCTGTAAGGAAGCGCTTTAACAGTAATGCCTGCATAGGGGAGAGCCCACTAAGCAGCCCCTTCTTATTTACCTGCCGTTCGCTGTAGATACCTCAGAGGCTAATTATAATATCCCCTTTAAGCAGATTTATAAGTATTTTACTAGGCGCAATAATACCGGCCGATATATTAGTAATCACCTCGCTCGCCTCCTTAGCACGCTGGCGGTAGCGTGGTAGAGCCATAGCATGCCTAAAGGCTTCGTTATTATAAGTTGGTTCCTGTACTTCTACCTGCCACCTAATTAGTATACGTGTAAGGGTAAGTTTAAAATGGAAGTTAGTCATACGAGAGCCAGTGAGACGCTTCCTAATAGTCCTTTTATAGCTATTACCTTTGGCGCACCGGAGCCATATTTTGCGCACAGTAGGTAGTGTCTGCTTGTAAATTTTTAATCGGAATTTTAACACCACATAGCCCTGCCCTTTGGTGAACCCGTTGATATTATTAAGGGCAAAGCTTGCGCAATCGTATAGTTTCAACGGAGGTGGGTTAAAAGCTATGGTAGATGTGGGGAAATGGGGCAAATGTGAGGTTATGGGCGCGCGATAGTTGCTCACGTATACACGTGACGTTCTAACCTGAAGAGGAAGGATCTAAGCCTGTTGAGGTAGGACGTATCAATTGGGGGTGTGTAACTAGCAGTAGCCTTATTTTAAGCCTATATATAAATTTAGTCGACTGCTGAGGTAACCTTGAGGTGCTTCGGGGCTGCCCCGTCGGAAGGAAAGTAGCAGCAGATGCGTGCTTGAATCCACGCAGAGAACGACAAGGCACTTTGGTTAGTTGGAGGGACAACATTGTGTTGCTTGGATGTTTCGGGACACAAAGGATACAGGTGGGCGAACTCCTGCAAGACACGGTCGACCTGTCCCATCACCCGTCAAATATCGTCCTACGTTATCGATAAGAATTTGGCCAATTAGGACGCATGGATTGAGTACCTTAGTATTATATGCACGGGCCATATCCTTATCGATAACGTGGTATCCTAACGGGTAATGGGATAAGAGAGGCCTTAAGGTAGCGCGAAACAGATTTTTGGCAATCTGCGGGGCGTAGCATATAATAGAAGCGATGGGGGACTGGGTGGACTGCAGTTACGACACTTTCTATAACGTGCTGCTGCCCCCCCAAACGAGACACCCCCCCAAGCGAGACACCTCAATTACCCAATTCTAAGCCACGCTTATTAAAATAATATTTTATTAAATCTATTTTTAAATAGAGTATATCTTAAAAACGAACTACATATTTAGAAATTTACTTTATTAAGTAGGAAGAAAGATAAAAATATACCATAATTAAAAAAATGGTTGGGAAAACCCGGTTTATTAGTGATAAGGATCCGCCTAGCATGCTGCGGTCTTTACGCTAAATTAAAGAAACTAAAAATTATTAATAAAAATTTATCCCTTTAAAAAAAATTTATACAATTTTTAGAAGGCTTTTTTTAGAGTATACTTGCTTTATATTAAAGTTTTAAATTTTAAAAAAAGCTATTTTATTGCTACTAAAATTGAGAAAACGTGTTAAAAATTGTCTCGCTTGGGGGGGAGGCACGTTGCGTGCGTACAGTAGGCTTAAGGTGCAAATTGGTATTGGCTTGTGGAATCAACCTTGGAAGGGAGCGCGAGGTGGAGAGTCTATGTATCCAAAAGAAGCATTCTCTATCCATTCTTGCAAGAAACCCGCAATATTCGATCGCTGCTTCTGCGAAACAGTAATACATCCATACTCTCACTGATAATTTCGTAGACTGTATGTTTCAAGTCGAGTCTGGCACAGGGGTGGCTGTTTCGATTCCGAACCGTTGTGACAGCACGACCCACTGAGCAACTACGTTAGCACACCTCAGTGCAACCGTGTCGTGTTCCACAAATGCCTTGTGAACAAGATCCTCAACACTGCTCCAGTTCACAAATCCCAGACGCTCCACGTTCTCTCTCGTCACTAGCCTTTGGAACAACTTGTGCAACGGTCCATCCCTCGGCCATCTCGTCGGAGCTGCATACCCGTGTTTCTTCCGATTGTAGACCTCTTCAGGAATGAAGGGTTTCACTGCTTCTCGCAACAACCACTTTTCAGAGAAACCATTTTCCTTGTTATACCGGATCTTTAGACTTGGCGGCGCTTTGTTGACATACTCAGTGAGCTCGTGGTCCAGGAATGGTAGGCGCCCTTCCACACTGTGTGCCATCTCAGAGCGGTCGCCCAGGCAGGCTAAGAGGACATTTGCCAGGTTGCCCTTTGTCCAGATGTACAATGCAGAATGCAGTGGATGCCATTTCTTCAACATCCGCTCTCGCACGCGGCCGTCAACATTGTTTGCTATTGTGACGCGAGGATCGGATTCGCCGTAGCTCGAAGTCCATGGGGCGAATAGCGGGAAAGTGTAACTAGCCAACGAGACAGGACTGCTAATGTTGTTCAGTTGTCGGTCTGCCAAGGAATCCCCGTGGCTCAAGAGTTTGAGAGCCCTGCCTTTGTAGAACTCCGCAGCTGCAAGCTCAGCTTTCGTCAATTGTTTCTGTCGTTCTTCGTCTGTAAGATTTGAGTAGGGCCAAGCATGATCTGGCTCGCGCAAGAAATCTGGCAGAAATGCTGGATAGCCGCCAAAGACCTGGAGAACATAAGTATGCTTACCCGGTTATGATTGTAACACAGTTGAATGGAAGGTTCACCTCATCTGCCCCTTCGCCTGTAAGTACTACCTTTTCCAAAACATTAGCTGGATGGGTCTAACACGAGTCTGAGCAAAGATTGCAATTAACTTGCTTTGAAGCCTAGCTTTCGAGGTGCCTCAGACAACGCAAACTTGCCGACAAAATTGAGATCGTAATTTTGGTGCTCGCTATGCCAGACGGCATCCTCGAAACGCTTAGCGATTTCTTCCTCATTCATATACTTCTTAATAAGTGTGACACCTAGGTGCTGTGCAGTCCGTTCGGCAATTCCTGCTTAGGTCAACATCTAACGCATGCTTTTGCAGCGCGATAATGTGTAAAAGCTCTCACTCACTGGATTCGTCCATGCCGCTAGCCTCATCAAAAGCAATGGTGAAGCAAGTCATACGCTCAATCCCTTTCTCAATCCCAATTCTCTTGCCCTGTTCTTTGAAGAGGTGACACATCATGCCAGCAACGGCCGATGAATCAACACCTCCGCTGAGATAAACACCCACGGGAACATCTGCGCGCAATCTCAGACGGACGGCATCCAGCAAGCGTGAGCGAACGCCCTCCACTATCTCCTCTTCGGTGCGAGGGTCGGCCACCACCTAGAAATATCAGTTAAGTTACAATTAACTACAATTAATCTTAGAAACGCTCGTGTCCATCTCGTACCTTGTTGGGAAAGTTAAGATCCCAGTATTGGCGCATCTCGATCGATCCAAATGCATTGCAGGTAAGATAATGACCTGGCCGAACCTAGCATGCTCTGTTAAATACGGCGTCTTACTCGTCACAGGCCTTCAGGCATTCGTACCTTGTTCACCCCTTCGAACGGAGTTCTCTGATCATGCCGCCATCCATCATCCATTAGACACTTCACATCCCACTTCGGCTTCCAGCCTAAGGGCAAGAAGGCTTTGGCCTCCGAGGCAACCAACAATCTACCCTTGAGAAAGGTCCAGAACAGTGGCTTAATCCCATATCTGTCCCTTGCTGCAACAAAGCACTTGGCACGAGAGTCATACAGGCACAGCGCAAACTCGCCGCGTAGGTGGCGCAGGAACGATATTCCATGTTGCTTGTACAAGGCGACCACGATCTCACAGTCACTGCGGCCTTTGAATACGTATCCTGCTTCGCGGATCAGGTCAGCTCGAATTCTGTCAGCATCGTACAGCTCTCCATTGACGACGGCATGGATGGAGCCCTCCTCGCCATGGAACGGCTGTGCACCGTTGGGGCTGAGGTCGACTATGGCAAGGCGGACATGGCCGAGGGCTAAACCCATATGTTAGTCACCGTTCTATTTACTCACTAAGTTCACTGTGCTGTGAGAAGGAAAAGGGGATGTACCAACTCTGCCATCTTCACTAACCCATTGCCCGCGTGAGTCTGGCCCGCGATGGGCAAGCAAGTCTAGACTCTCCTCTAGCTTCTCTGATACGCTCTTTCGGTGAAAGCCATTCACTATCCCCTCAGGAGGAAACGTGACATCTATGCTATTCTTCAAGTTCTTCTTCCGATCGAGAGCGACAATTACAGATATGCCACACATCGTATCGAGCTAATAAGTCAAGACTTTGTTGAGGTTTGGAGTGGTGAGAGTATATAGTGAGTAGGTAAAGAGTTGTATAAAGGTATTGGCTATTGTTGACCGGACAATTCAGAATGAGAACTCTGTCGATTCAAGCTGACTCTAGAAGCCCTCTATATACATAAGGTAGGCGCAAGCAGGGTGGTAAGACATAAGCAGGGTGGTGAGACATAGGGTAGGAGGCATTAAAGACAGTCAGGGATGCATATAACTATTCTATTACTATATAAGTTATGATTACCATATAATATAACTAATCGCAATCAAAATCAATCTTTTGATTAGTTACGATTGTGTAATCAATATGATCATTTGCGGAAAGAACGCGTAGGAATAGAATATAGTGATAAAGCTTTAATGTTAAGAAAGTTGCGCACTAATTTTCTAAAAAGCGCGAGCCTGCTGATTTACATACAAAAAACGTCCGTGCGGGGTTTCTTAGAAAAAGTTAATATACGCGCCAACGCATTATGGCATATCTTATCTAGAATTCCTTTTTAATCACCGTCTACCTGTATTTATACCTACTTACCTAATTAGAAAATTAGTACATAACTAAAATAATCAAAATAATTGATCAGAATTAGATGGTGTGATATTACGGGAATCAAAATATATGGGCCGATTACGGTTGCACTGATTATATGGATCCCTAAAGACAGTAGTAGGACAGTGATAAGCAAATCCGATTTAGGTTAATATGCCCCCCTAGCTACTTGGTATTAACTGAGCAGATAAATGGAAAGTAGAGTAAGAAAAGTTAATATAGATAATTTAAAATTAAGTTAAAAATCTTCTATTAGTTACCTTATCTAATAATTATCTAACTTAAATTAAATTAGATTTTAAATATTAATAAAGTCTAATTATTAAATAAACGCCTCGTGCTTTTAACGTGTTAGAGCCTTTGTTAAACCATCTATAGTTATACTAGAAGTAGGTATCTATGTAACGTGACAAGCTCCGTACCACTTAGCCATTATATAAACTTATAAAAAGTAAGCGAATAACTGGTAAGATGCCAGGCACAGCTATACGGAACAATATATATGGTATTAATCTAGGGCCATATAAGGTTTTCTATTATAATACTAATTTCTTTTATAAAGGAATAGGTTAAAGATATGGTTTCGGGCTAAATAAGCCATCTACTCCGTATATTAAGCTATAAGCCTAAATAGGCTGGCCATTTTCTTTTTAAGATTATATTATAGCTTCTTAGGTCTATAATAAAAAAGGTAATATTATACTACCTTTGTCCATTAATACCGAGGTAAATCCGTAAGATTGCCGTAATAGGTAGCCCTATTTATCCATTATACCCGCAAATAGAAATTAGTTTAGATAGTTCTTTAAGGGGCGTATTTAAAAAGTTAGCTAGCTTTACGGCGTACTAGGTATTTATTAAGGTAAAGATATTTGCTTTAGAGTTAACTAAAGTAGAGGTTAAAACTTAATATTTATTACGAAATAAAGTATAAGGGATAGTGTAGCCCTTTTTACTAACTAGGCGACCTAGATTAAAATATAATATATTAATCCCTTTTAATTTTAAAGAGAAGTCTTTCTCTAAGGTTCCTCTTTTTCTAACTCCGCGCTATCCTCCTAAATTAATAAAACCTTATTTATTTTTACCTTTGTCTAGTAGTCCTTGGCAAAGTATTTTTTTTAACTATATAAAAAGTAAGCTCCTTAATTACTAAGGGCCTATTTATAGGGGTCGCTATATATAAGCCAAGTGCATATCAAACCTATAGTAGGACTAACTGCGCAGCTAACTGCTAAATTAATAACAGGCTATATAGCTAGTGCTATAGAAGTTATAGATTATACTAGGGCACTATAAGCCGTCCTTATAGTGCTTTTAGTTTAGTTTAAAGAGTTTCTATCTTTATACTACTTGGCTTATACTTTAATTTAATAAAGGCCTTAGTTAATAGCTAGGTAGTAGTCCGTAAATACCTTTAGCATCTATATAATAGTAAAAACTAGTAGTATAGCGAGTAATAGGTCTAGGATAAGCTTATTAAAGAGGTCTAGCAGTAGGTCTTTATAGGGAATTTAGGCTTAGTTAGCTAGGTATAAAAAGCGGGCCTAAAAGGCCAAAAAGGTCTTCGTTATTTTTATATTTAGGCTTGTATAATTAAGGCAGGCGTTTTATGCCTTAAAGGGGTCCTTATAAATAGAAGATAGGTAGTTAATTATCTTCTCTTTAAGAGGAAGAGGTCTGCTAAGTCCTAGGCGTATTATAGATATAAATACGTCTATATATCCCCGCTAGTATGGCCAAAGATATAGACCATTTTAGCTTAAGTAGTAGGGAAGTGATCTATATTAACTTTAAGCTTATTTTATAGTTAAAGCTTCTAATTATTAAATATAGGGTTAGTTCCGTTTATAAGTAATAGGGGGTCCGCGACCTTTAGGATTGCAATAATACTAAGACTATACATTGGGCTAGGGCCTTAAGAACTATAGTAAATCTCTAAGTGTCTAATAACTTATTACTATGTATAGGGGTATCTTTAGTTTTAAGCAGCTCTTAAAGTTATTTAATTTTAGTATTAGCTGCCGCGAGCTCTACCTAGGAGTTTAGGTTAGTCGCTATTTTACTATTAGAGGTATTTAAGGGTCTTATAGCTGCTTTACCGGCTACTATATTTCTTAGCATAGTGGTAATAGCGTTAGGTAATTTCTAGTAGGTTTCTATAGGGGTTCTAGTCCATACGTATTCTTTAGGTTATGTTATATACATATTTTTTAGTCCTGTCCTATCCTTAGGGTCCTATTCTGTTCTTATTATTCTAGTAATATCCTTTAGGTCCGTTTCTATGCCCTTATCCTGTTCGTAGTCTATAGATATATTTAAGTTTCTTCTTAAGAAGGAAGGGTAGTAATAAGCTTTAGATAATATTAGCAACTTAGTTAATTAAGGCACGAGCACGGCAAGAGGGACGCGCAAGCCTATATGATTGGATTGTCGATAAACGAGGATCTAAAGCTAAGGAAGAGGAAAGGAGAGGATAAGTAGCACCGCTTAAAGTTATATACGATCTTCGCGTTACGTGACCGTAATCTACGGCAATCTGTGGCAATTTGCTGGTACTATAACATTATATAGTTTATATACATAGCTTAATAATATCTACTTCGCTATATATTATCGTCGCTTATACTCTCTCTATAATAGTTTTAGTTTATAATATTTAAGGACTAACTTATTACTATACTAACCGTTACAGATATATGTTTATTATTTATTATAGTATAATAAGTTATTCTTATTATTCTAAAAGACTTTATACTTATTAAATTTTTAAGGCTAAACTAAATATATATAAAAGCTTAGTATAATCGCTATATTTAAGAGCTTAATTATCCCCTCTCCTTTAAGTATATTAATTATAACTTCGGCTATTCTAAAGCCTTTAACCAGCTCTAGTTAAGAGTCTATATATATATACTCCGTACTTAGATATTATTAGCGAATTTTACCCAGTCGTCAATAATATAGAGCGTAGTTCCTAAGTCCAGAATTATACTATCTTGAAGATCGTAGTCGGAAGTAGTATTATAGACTCCTATTTAGTAAATAGCAAAGTTCTTGTTCGGCCTTTTATCTATATTCTACTTATCGGCGCTCTTTGACTTCTTATCCTACGGAGTTGACCTTTATACTCTCTCTATTTCAGCTTTTAATTCTAGTAACATATTAGTAATATTTTAATTAACCCTTTTCTAAACTAGCTCGGTTAGTTTTAACTAGCTTAACTAATCGACCTTATTTAAATACTAGTAGATGTAGTAGAATTAGGGCCTACCGTATACGTATAGCTTCTTTAACTCTCTCTTACTATCTTTTTTAAATAACTTAAGCTTTAATTTAAGCTTATTAGCTAACTCTTCCTTAAAGGTAGCTATATAGGCTCCTTATAGACTTTTTCCTTTTTAGGCAGCTTTTATCTAATAGTAATTTTAATATGGTTTAATAAGGTTAAAGAAGGTAGATAGGCCTCGTTCCTCTATTTAATCTTTTATAATTTAAATTCTAAACGTCTAACTAGTTTAATATTATAGATTTAGCTATATATACAAAGTCTTTTACTAATTAATTACTATATACCTCTAGTAGATTTAGCTTCTTATATTTAGTATATACCTTCTCCTACTTCTATAACTAAGTCTTATAGTTCTAGTTCTTTACCATCTTCTTTAGTTGTATATACTAGGTAGCGAATTAAAGCTTTTAGGCCTTATTAGTTAGAGCTACCTATTACTTAAGCGAGATAAGTATATTATAGGTAGTATTATATTTCAACGTATAGGCAAGGTAGGTTTAAAAGATAGTACTTTATATTTAAAATTATAAAGCGTTAATTACTAACTCCTACTTCTTAAATATATTAAAATTACTTTTATAGTTAATTTGCTATATTAATTATAAGCTCTTCTTTCTTATCTATATTAAGCTTCGTAATTTTTTATTCCCTAAGATTAATAGTTATTACTAATAGTTAAATTAGTTTTTAAGTTCTAAAAGCTCTTTCTATGTAACATATAAATTAATATACTTCTATGCTTTATTAGTAATTGCTTTAGACTTAATTACCTTAATCTATTTGTCCTTATCGGCTAGGCTTATAAGGATTTATAATAGCGACAGTATAAGGTATATCTTATTAAGAGGTTATTATAAGCGTCTAGGATTAAGATAACGATAGAAATATTAAGGCCTTAAGTTAAAGATAATATAGTAGATAGCTTAGGCTTATAACCGATAACCGGATAATTTAGAATAAGAACTCTATCGATTTAAGCTAGATTTAGAAGCTCTCTCTATATACAGGGTAGGGGGCCGTCGAAATCGGACTCTGTACCTGTACGAGGTGACTTGGTTTACGAACCTACCGGTCCCCAGACTCAGCAGAGCCAACGCAGAGACGTCGCACAACGTGCGGGTGGGAGTCGGTGGTCGTTAAGACGTTGCGGGCAATAGTAAAAGGTTTTTACATGGGATGGTAAGATCTCGAAAACTACTACTAATGGTATACCCTTACAGTAGACAGCTACTAGCTCTTACCTAGGCCCACCTTTACGTAATCCTTATGGATATAAGTCGGATTTAACGTCCATTAACCCCCTAAACGAAGACATTAACGGCCTCTTATAATTCACGAACGAACGAACGAACGAGCAAACATGCCTTTTCCTAACCCTTAGGGCGATACGCGCCCGCGGAGTATGATAGGTCACTCGCCGTTAATCTCACTATACTGCCTAGCAGCCTAGATAATGACTACACGATTTACTGTCTCCTCTTTACGGACTAGTCTCCCCTAGAGAGGGCCTGGCAACTGGGGCCCAGGCAGAAAAAACGTACCCAGAGCACGTAATATCCCGCTCGCCTTTCGGTATTACGGTTACGGATAAATCCCCCTTACGCCTTCGATAAGCCCTAGGGGAGATTAGGTAAATAATAGCAACGGTCTACAAGAGATGGCTATAATAGGGGACGGTTAAGGCATAGGAAACCACTAGTAATCGGCAACTAACCGCAGGCCCTAGCTGAGACGTAATAAATCCCAGCTCTGGCTCCAAGTAAGCTAAGAAAAGAAGGATATAGTAGTTACCACAGAGATCCAACATCTAGCGGAGGTAGTTAAACGGGAGTTTTTCATCCTACTAAGGCGGCTTATAGGGTTTCTCCCCCCACACCCCAATATGCCAGGAGTTTTTTCCTGTATAATACACAATTTCCCCTAGGTGCGGAGTAGTCTGCATGGGCCGAGATAGGATCCGCATCAGATGTTAGTCAAAGAATCATTAATAATATAAGGCAGACAATAGAAACAGGATGGTATGACATAAGCAGGGTGGTGAGATATAGGGCGGTGAGATGTAAGGTGGTGAGATGTAAGGTGGCGAGATGTAAGGAGGTGGGATATAAGGTGGCGAAATATAGGATATAGGGTGATGGGTATCAAAGACAGTAGTAAGACGGTGGTAAGCAAATCTGATTTAGGTCAACAAGTTCCTGGCCGGTATTTCCGGTCGACAAGTCTCTAAGGGTACACTTCTGCGGTTCATGCACCTTTCTATTTTGTTCGAGTTTAAAGGGATAAAACGCTGAACATCTGAGTAAAGTGAAATTGGGGAGGCACAGTTTCTTCAAGGGTTACTGACCAGACTTGCTAACAAACTGGCTTGTAGGACGTGCGCGAGCCGTGCAAAAGCCAATTTCTGGTACAAGCTCACATGCAAGGTCATGAATGGGGTCTGTGTTAGCGTGCACGGTCCTACAGCTCGCGCACATGCACCTTTCCATTTATTCGACTTTAAAGGGATAAACCTCCGAATATCTGAGTAAAGTGAAATTGAAGAGGCACAGTTCTCCAAGGATGCACTTCGGAGCCGAAACTTAATCCTCTGGGCTTCATGGACTATTCTGTTCCTTCCAATCTCAGAAGGAAAACGCAGTATGTCTGAGCCGAGTGGATTTAAACAGGCCTCTATCTCTAAGGCAGTCATGTCAGAACCAAAAGAAGAAATTGCCGACACGCAAACAAAAGCAATTTCAGCGACGAAGAACGGAATAACGAATAGCAAACATAAAGAGAAGAGGCAGGAACAAAACATGGAAGATGGACTCCGAACTGCACCTACAGGCTCTCCTTCAGAGTCCGCTCCGCTCTATACAGTCTTTAGTAAGGGTGAAGTGCGCTTTATCATCTTCATAGCAGCCTTCGCAGGCCTGATCTCCCCACTTTCAGCAACAATTTACTTTCCCGTGCTCAATGTGCTCTCCCGGGACCTGAAAGTATCCAGCTCCAGCATCAACCTGACCCTGACGACGTACATGATCTTCCAAGGGCTCGCACCGACTGTATTCGGGGACCTAGCGGACACAATTGGACGGCGACCGGTGTTTATCATCGGGTTTGTTGTATACATTGGCGCCTGTATAGGCCTTGCACTACAGAATTCATTCGCGGCACTGCTTGTGCTGCGGTGTTTGCAGAGCGCAGGTACGAGCAGCACGGTGGCTATCTCAGTGAGCGTCGCCGCCGATGTGTCGACGCATTCCGAGAGAGGTAAGTACATGGGCTTGGTTACTTCAGGGACAGCGATGGGAACTGCAGTGGGGCCTGTGTTAGGGGGTCTACTTTCGCACTTTCTAGGCTGGAGGAGCATTTTCTGGTTCTTAGCCATCCTCGTTGGAGTTTATATGGTCCCGCTAGTGCTTGCTTTCCCTGAGACTGGAAGGAATATTGTTGGGAATGGAAGCATTAAGCCTCAGAGTATGTCCTGAACTTCCCTTATAAAAGTCACCTCCTTATAATTTATGTAGCTGCTGATGTAGTTATGAAAAGAATGGAATAAACCTCTCCTCTTGGGCCTCATCACCCGATACAAAACCAAAATCAAAAGTGGCACGACCCCTCAACTCCAAACTTCACTCAGACGAGATTCTTCCAGCACCTCTTCCTTCACACAGAATCACCATCGACACTTTCCAAACCCTCTCAACAGTCTCAAATTAATCGCCCAAAAGGATGTAGGCCTGCTCTTATTCTATAACGCCATCGTCTATACAACGTTCAATACCATCATTGCATCAACTCCCTACCTCTTCGGTCAAATCTACCACTTCAATGACCTCCAAATCGGACTTTGCTACATACCATTCGGCATGGCGAGCTTCCTAGCACCGCTACTAAACGGGCCCCTTCTCGACTGGAATTTCCGACGCATTGCAGCACAAGCCGGTATTACCGTGGACAAGCAGCGAGCACAGAGCATGACGGACTTCCCGGTAGAGCGCGCCCGTGTGCCAATTGCACTGCCGATGGCCGTCATCGGCGCTGCAGCCCTGATATGCTACGGGTGGGTTTTAGAGATAGACGGGCCACTGGCGGCCGCGCTCGTGCTGCAATTTGTTATCGGTTTGAGCGTTACGGGCTGCTTTCAGGTCATGAATGTCATGATTGTGGATTATCGTGCGTGGTTTTCTGTTTCTACGCTATACTTCACGAGAAAGAGAAGCTAACAGGTGATATCAAAAACAGATCCCACGAACCCCGCGACTGCTACTGCCTCGAACAACCTTGTGCGCTGTTGGATGGGTGGTGCAGGTGGCGCGCTTATTATCCTGATGATCGATGGCATGGGCCGTGGGTGGTGCTTCACATTCGTGGCTTTGGTGCTTCTTCTGCTAACGCCAATACTCCTCGTGCTACAGAAGTCTGGGCCTCGCTGGCGTAAGGCACGGATGGTGCAGGGGGGAGGATGAGGGTTAATGGCGGGAGAGCGAGTACACCACGAGCACCTCTCACTCCTGTTTAATCTCATTTTTAATCTCATCGAGCGCTTTGGAGCCTTTAGAAAGAGCGCTAACGAGATTTTGGTCTTGGTTCTCTTGTCAAGAAGCGAGACGGGCGAGAAGAAACTTGATGGAGTCGTGAGTTGGCAGTGATAACATGGACGCGAAATACGACATGCCCTCTACTGCTTCAACAATTTTATCCTGCACAAATCCCTGCGGCTCGTCATCGCGTTGAACGCATTTGGGCAGCCGGTACATCTGGGCCCCCACGAACTGCTCCACGTCCGCGTCACTTGCTCGAACCTCCAGCATCGACATCAGTCTGAACTCGACTACTATGTCTGGAATGAAGCAGGAAGTAACCATTAGACGCAGATCTGTTTTACATTGTAAGTCATGGAGCTTGGCCAGAAGCTGACTATGGGTGCTGTCTTTATCCGAGCACTCATCCAGAGCATCAATAACATATACGCTCGAGTAATGGTTAAGTACGGATTGCAGAGCATGAAATATCTCTTCGAGCGACGGCCTCGTCATTCGGTTGGTATAGCTGTCATACAGACGTGCTGTGGGCTCCGCGACGGATGGCAGGGCCTGCACCAGCTGCTTTAGGATGGCGGCAAGTAGACTAATGGTGCTTTGGTTTGCATGCGCTTTGTAGTTGCACAATATATAGACCACCCCGATGGTGTTGCTTTGCTCGGTCCTTAAAAGGTGATCAGTCGTGATTGCGGCCATCATTGTCTTGCCTGCTCCGGGGATGCCAGGACAGGACAGAGTCTGCTTCTTTCCACGAAACCATTCAGTAAACCCAGGAGAGCTAAGGAACCACAGAGCAGTTCCTTCTTATCTCCGGGCAATGAAATCATATTGCTGAGTTGGGAAGTCGGTCGGAGATATCCATTCAAGATTTTGTCGTGCCGGTGATGGTCTTGATCTTGCTGAATTGCACAGACGCCCATTTCTAGAGCGGGTATCGACTTCCTAACAAAGCTGGTAGGTATCATTCATGATCGTTTGAGACAATTTGCTAAGAGTGTGAGCAATTTCACCATTGGTATCTGATAGGGGCCTTGACAAGTGGTCCAATTCCAGGGCAATCTGCATGAGGGGTTTTAAGCGTTCCATCCTCGCCATTATGCCTGTAACTTTCTCTTTGATAAACTCCCACAGAAGAATATGGACCATCTTCTTCATTCCACCTTCGCTTGTTACCTTAGCCTTGCAGCTGCTCCGGCGCATGCTTGTACTGATCGAACGGTCTATTTTGGACACCGAGTTCCCGGACTGTCGCATACCATCGCTCGTTGGAGTTTCCTTCTTCAACACGGCCCTTCAGTTGAAAAGAGAGAAATGATTCAATGCTTCGATTGCACATTGTTCGCGCTCTTTTGGGGCGTCTTTAATGGCGTTTAGATACTCGGTCACTTTGCTCGTGAACTGCGGCGATTATGCTGGCCGTAACGCTGAGCGGGTCCATAGGACGGTGACATGTGGCGACGAAACCGGGTGGTAGGAGCAGTGGATAAATGAAAAACCATGGTGGTATGAGTAGTCGGAGGGCTGGGGACTTTTCAAATATAGAATAGGAATAATTACAATCCCATCACAAGCGCGAGCTTCGCAAAGGATGTTCCGGTCGGGTGGCTTCGAACCCCTATGTCACAAACTCAGCTCGTTGCTCTTATTTCTCAAACTCCTCCTGACAATTCCAATCGAGAGTTCAGCTGCCAGACCTGGGTTGAGGTCGTCCTGAAGGGACTGAGCGATGCTGGATATCTGTTGCAAGAGGATTACAGCAAAGGTATAGATGGTATGGTCGATGCTACAATGGAGGCAGCAGACAGGCCTAGGGCTTCGTGAGGTGAATAGCGGCTGGAATCGCAACGCATCGCCACCAGGACACGACGTGGACTAGTAGTGGCGGCATTTGGGACCGGCACGAGTGCTAGGGAAGCTGCTACCGTGTGAGAGCCATGTAGTCTACCAGCTCGTCATCGTAGGTCTGAGGGAAAATACCTTTCGCATATTCTTTCCAGTCCAGATGTTCTGAGAAACGTTGTGTCGTTGATGCACAACCTCTTTTAAGACACCATTAGCAGGACGACCAGCTGAAGCTCAATTCAGGTATCTCTACTGTGAAACCATCAGATGACAGTTGAAGGGGGCTAGGGGCTAGATCCCAAGAAATCCCAGCGTACGTATCAGGAATATCTTCTGTCACGTGGTATTGCGCATAGCTTTGTGGTGGGTTAGAAATGAAGCTTATTTAACGAGAGGAAACGCTAAAATTGAAATCTGGAGCGTGCGCGTCTAGTTAGACTTGAAACAAGAGCTAAAACAACCTTAATCGGGAGCATGCTGCCTGTCTTAGCCGGAGTAATTGTTAGCTCGTCAAGGCACTTGGCCCTTGCGTCGTTCGGAGACCTTATCCCGGCGGCTCCCGCCAAACTACGTATCGCACAACGTGACCTTCCCTTCCAGGTTGTCGCGATCGCAAGATAACAATCCTAGCCGCCATGGCCTGCTGCGCCCGCAATAATGTGCCGCACTGTGCCGCAATCAAACCACCTGCAGATAGAGCTGGCTTTCCCATTCACATCATGACCGTGATTTTCACGTCCCGTACCGCCGCGGTTCTGAAAATTCGGTCTTGTTCATCGCCTCCACGTCACTTCCTTTGCAGCTTGTCTTCGTTCTCACGCGCCTATACATCTGCTCCACCTCAGTGGTGAGCTTCCTCCACTCTGTCGAGATGGCCACTAGGATATTCGGGATGCGGACTCCGGGAAACACAAGATACTTCGTTGTCTCCCTCTCAACCCTCTTCGTGGTTTTAACACTAGGCTACTTCGTGGTTTCAACACTAGACTACTTCGTGGATTCAACACTAGGCTACTTCGTTTATCAGTCGCCTGCCAGAGCTTGTGTTTTCGACAGCCATCACGAGCCAGTATATGGGTGCGTGCTCTCTAGCCCGAGGATTGCATCGGCGCCATCTCATCTAACGTGCCAAGGTCCTCAACAAATACGAATAATGGCTCGATAACCCTTGATCAAGTACTTCAATTCATCTGCAATCCCACCAAGTTCTCCGTTACCCAACCTTCTTTCACCGCCAATGGCGTCGAGTACAAGCTTCCAAGCAACCCGAAATTTCAAAAATCACTGGGCAAGGAAATCTGCATTCTTGACATCGACACGAGACCATTCACGAATGAGAATCAGATCATGTACGATGGTCCGTTTGTTTGGAATGACCTCGAGCGATATTCAGCTGGTATCATGAACCACTTCACGTATGGTGCGTAGTCGTCTGCCATTGCTTCTGCGCAGCGGCGCAACGGCTCTCGGAATCCCTAATGCTGATACTCAGCAGCAAACATTCATGGCTACGATTATAAGTTCGTGCGTGCGGCCAACTTTACAGACCGCTCGCCAACTTGGATTAAGCCGAGCGCCATTGCAAACGTTCTCAAAGACTATAAGTTTGTCGTATTTTTTGACGCTGATGCCGTTGTCAACCAGATGCAGATACCGATGGAGTGGCTATTCAACTATTGGGATATTAATGAAAGGATTTCTCTCGCCATGGCACTTGATCCTGATGGTCCGGAGGGAACCAATAACGATACGAATGGCAGAGTGTACACCAACACCGGCTTCATCATTGCACAACAAAGCGCTCTCACGCAGGATATCCTCCGCGCGTGGAATGAATGTCCAAATGACACTAGGTATCCAGGCTGCTCATCGTGGAAGAAGCCCCGGTTTCACGAACAGTCTGCTTTCGGCTCCTACGTTCGGTACGACTACGACGAGAACATTAGGGAGCTGCCATGCACTGAGGCCAACGGAGAGCCGGATTACGAAATGTGTCCAGGTGTATTCATAAGCCATTTTTGGTGGAGGACGGATAGTGTGAAGCGGCATTACGGAGACTATACGCTTCAGTCCCTTACAGAACGAGTGCAGAAAACTTTCATGAGTCGAAAGGAAGAAATCATGAAGGTGCAGTTAAAGAACGAAATCGAGTGACAACATGAAAAATCGGCAGATTCATCGCATATGCATGGCGTTCACTGGGACATTTAGTAGGCATCGCTGGAAGAAGTGAGGAGTTCTAAGGACATCTGTCTCGTTGCATTTTTTCCGCCCAGTAATTTTCCTGTAGACCTACATGAACTCGCATGAAGGGGGAGACTAGGCGCCGGCGAACACGCACAACTCTTTTCGAACCCATACCAATCAAGGGCGCGACCAAATTTAGAGGCCGAATGCAACGAAACGTCAGGTTCATTCGCTAAATCAATGGAGGCTTCATGCTTCATGCTATTAAAACATCCCAGGTCGTTTTCGAGGGAGTGGTATGCTGTCGTGTCACAAGAAATGCTTTGGCAAATTTTCTGGTAGGTGCGGCACGGCGACGTATATTTGAACCCTTATTCCCCTATATCTCAGTCCCTCTAAGTCTCTCGTGTAACTCATCGCTACGCTCGTCTGCTTTGCAGTCTTTGCATTTCTGTACTCTTGTTTTCTTGCGTTCTTCCGTTCTTGTGCCTTTGAAGCCACTCTAGCAGTTGTACATCTCGTATGCTTCCCATCAAAACCCGCGAAATCATCAAAAAGCAGAGCCAACCAATCTACTAGGGAACGTGGCACAAATTGAAAGGCTTTTGAGAACGGAGATTTTGGATTTTATTCCTAGCCAAATTCTTCACGAAATCGAAGTTTATTTCACAGATACAAGGATCTACACAGATGTTCAATCATTACATTCCGGTCAAAAGATCTAAGAGTTAGATTAGATTTGGAAATTGATAAAGCCATGCAGAGTAGAGGCTCTGATTGGCGAGATATGTATCAGCATGTGACGAATGCTATAATTCTGCACCAACAAATGCGGACTGCGGAGTTCCTCCAATAGTAGAACATCTCAATCACATTCTGGAATACTTTTTACCAAACACTACTTTGTTTTATGCTTGTGAGTACACCTTGCAATTCATTTTACGTAGTGCATCTAAAGCAATTCCCCAAGCTGATTAGCATAATTTTATTCCTACGCTACCGCTTCAAGTTTTTCATTTATAGCTAGCTGCAACTCTCTTCTACCAATCCTGCAAATCAACTGTACATACATTGAGCATTGTGCCCCTGTTTAGAGATTTTAAGTCAATCTTTACCGACGAAAACGTCTCCTACGAGACATCAATCTCCTACAAGAAGAGCTTGGTGCGCTGGATGCTGTCAGTGGCAAAAAAAGCCATCCAGAATCGTTTTCCTATTTCGCATGAGAAAACCTACTACAAGGGTAGCGGTAAGCGCAGTTGCGTCTGTTTCTACGAAGAACTTCATAGACAGTATTTTCAGGAACCTCAATATTGACCATGAAGAGTACGTCGATGTTATTGAGGCGTGCCGGCGTCTGGCGGTTAGGTCCAGGCAAAGCATTGAGATTAGCGAAGGGGATCACGGAAAAGCTATTCTCTGCCACTCAATTTTGTGACAAGCTACCTTGGGATAAACACGTGCGATATTCGCAACATGAGCAACAATCAGTCCCTTTTCTGGGCCATCGTTGTTCCACTGACTTGTGCAGTGTTATTCTCTCGATAGCGTATAATGGTGATCAGTTGCGCTGGTTAATATTTAACGGATTCTCCGTATTGAGGCACTACGTGAAGATTTCTAACGTTAGCTGAATATCCATTGCGGATAATTAATAATTCTATTTGATCCAATACCAACGGCAGATCCGCCGCAGCTCAAAGAGTGGGACTTGAGCCTCAGGTTCTCCCCATGCTACCACCTTCCTTACGAATGGCCCCGAGGACTCGTGCAATTGTTCGAGGATACTTGTACAACCCTTTAGAACCCAAAGAATTTCAATGCCCTCTAAGTATCCAGTTGCGGACATATACCCCGAAAAGCCCGAGCCGCCCACCGATGGACGTGCAAGAGAAAGACCAACTTACATTAAAGTTTATAGAAAATATCTCCCAGCCGATACGCTGGAATTTTATAAACTTCACTGGGAGATCGACCAAGCAAATATTCTCCAAGCGGTCAAACTGATCGCTATCTTAACCCACGTATCTCACCTCACTCCACCGTCCATTATCATGTCTCCTTCCAGACGAACGAAAGTTTCGTTATAATCATGCACACGCTAGACGAGAATAGAACCGATATCCTCTTTGAGCACACGCGTCGGCTACGCGCGAACTCGAGAGGCAAGAAAGCCACAGCACCCTCACAGCATGCAGCAGATATTAGAGCCCGGAGACCTTCTGAGGGCCAGGGATACGCTTGAGCACGCAAAAGAAGAGTAAACCTTAGCGGAAATACACGATGCACGACGAAAGAACATAGACCGAGCTTGTCATGATTATCCCCGAGGGTTCGCCAGCTAGAGAACAGCTTAGGAGATGATTGTTAATGGAGTATCATCCACTGCCGCGTGTTTGCAACCTTGCATTGGCGCATCGTACGCCGAAAGGCCGGACCTTTATTCTACAGCCTCAGTTTCCTCGCTCAATTCATCCTACCGCCATTCTGGCTCATCTGCGCCTGAATCTGCGCATACATCTGGTCCATCGGCGCCACCGTCTTCTTCCACGCCTCGCGGCCCGACACCTCGGCCCACCAGCGCGCCAGATTGGGGCGCGAAGTGATCATCTCCCCTTCCCCAATCGGGAAAAACACGTGCATCGCCGGCATGCAGTTGATGTCTGCCAGCGTGTACACGTCGCCAGCCATGAACTTGTGTTTCGCAAGCATCCCGTCAATGATGTCCAGGTGCGCATTCAGCTTGGCCGAACAGCGCGCAATCACCACCTCATCGGGGGTGTTGCCCTTGGCGCTTTTGGTCTGTCAGTAAAAGGGCGAAGTGGGAGACTGGCAATGCTGGCATGGGTTTGATGGTGGCAGCTTACGGCGCAACGAGCTTGTGGTAGATCAGCGACCCGGCGTAGGGGTCTACTTTCATCGTCTCGACCGAGAGCGCTTGCTCGAAAAGCGCGAATGCTTTGAGGTCGCTCGCGTAGTCGGGGATCAGGGACGGCTGGACGTCGCTGTATTTGGTGGCCAGGACTCAGGCAATCGCGCAGGATTCGATGAGTGGCGTGTCGTCTAGTTCGAGGAGGGGGACTTGTCCAAATGGCGACTTCTGCATAAATTCGGGAGTCTGCTCCATTGTTAGCGCGAGCTTGTAGGGTTGAATTTGCGGAAGGCGGGGGGAGGTGAGACCTTGTGGGAACCCGTGGCTAGATCGGCGGCTACAACTTCGTAGTCTGTGATACCCTTCTCCGCGAGGACTAGCTCAGGGCGAAGGCTGTTGTAGGATAGCGGAGTGGTGTGAAATTTGAAAGAAGCCATGACAACGTGCTCCTTCGGGTTTCCGATATTGCGCAATACAAGAACGACGTATCTAGGAAGGTGGAGTGATGGCACTTATATGATAGCTTTGGAAAAACAGCCGGATTGCCATTTGACTTTTTATATGGTTTCGTGCGGCGGCAACGTATCGAGCTGAAGCCAAGAGCAACGCTGACGTGTAACTAAAATTGACGCAGTTTCATGTTCTAGGCTCGTATAGTGCACTACGCACTTTAATCTAAAGCATGACAAGTGGGAAACAAATGAAAATACCCTACAGTGATCATTGTTATATCTTAATCTACTTGACCACCAAATACCACATATGCGAGCTCTTTTGTAACCTGATTCCGTTCTCTTGGCGCCAATATAAAATAGTACTGCCAAGGTATGCTTCTCTCAGGTGATCGAGACGCATTGTTGTTAGGATTTGGGTAGTCCTATAGAAAGAGACCCTTCGGTCCCAATGCTTCAATATGGCCTCGTATCCCATGCGCCGTTGATATAGGCGCGCTATCGTAAGCGAGCCAACCAGATCGTCTAGATTTTTGATGTTTTGGTGTTCGCGCACGGACCGTAAATCGCGGTGGCGCCTTGACGGCGCATGGGATACGGTTTTCGTCAGATGCTGCAGCTTTACTCTTAGAGGTTTGGGTCAGATCTTACCTCAGCGTTATTAGATTGCAAACGCCCGCGGACGGCGGATAGGGCTCCAAACCCCTTATCCACCGAATAAGTGGTGTATTTTTAAGCCTTGGAGTATAACTTAGGGGTGGCTTAGAGATAAAAGTGAATGCACGGATCCCGCACGGATCAAAAAAGCGAAACGCCTCCATTTTACGCATTTTTCGGGTTCTTAGAACCAACTGCTCAGCCCGATTATAGTTCAGATTGAGATGAATAACCTTATGAATAACCTTATGGACTGGTTGGATTGGACACGCAAAATGAGGATAATCAACCCGATAAAGAAGGGTCTGCCCATTGGTCGCTTAATCGGCCACGCTATCTACCTGCTTAAGTTCTGAATATCTTCAAATGATAGCAAACTTCCAAAGCAGTTAAGAATTTGGTAATAGTTCAATAACAATAATATGAGAAAATGGTCACCATAGAAGGTGTAAACATTCGAACACACCTTTTTAATAGGCGGCCTATCTTCGCTGTACGATAAATTCTTTCCCGCTCTGTATAGCACATGCAAACCCTCCAGATAGCTCAAACAGAAACTTGTCAAACACACGTGATATTCTAACTTGAAGAGGAAGGATCTAAGCCTATTTGGTGGGGGGTGTATGCGTATCATTTCGGGGGGTGTACGACTAGCAGTGGCTTTAATTAATCTCTCATCAATAAGCAAAACGACCCAGTGGGAAACCGGAAATATCGCAGCGCTGGGGCCGATGAATGTACTATGTAGAGATATTTGCCAAAATTCCGAAAAGACTATTTTTTGCTATTGTAAATTCAAGGAGCCGATTGATACGAGCAACATATGGCATGCTCTATTGGCATGCATGATGACCTCGCGCATAATTAGCTTGGCTTGACTCACTTCCTGAGTCATCTACACAAAGTGTGAGATTTGGCAAGCTAAATTCATGCACATCCAATAGCATACTAAATGGTAATCGATCTTGACTTCGCAACTCCCAGAGAAGGAGCATTTGTGCGTGAACATTGGTAACCATTTCTAAAGCGACTCTAAGACAGTGAAATTGGATATATTCAATCAATCCTCTAACGGGCCTCAAAAGACTCAAAATAACCACAAAACGGCCTTTGCGCTTCAAGAAAAAAGCCCGAAGACCGCAAGATAAATGCACACGCCGATGCAATCCTCCTCCCGGATTCAATTCCTTCCATAAATCGTTATCCCTCCATACATCTCCTCAGATGTCCTCCCACAGATGTGCCCTCTAGCGCCCTAATGTTACGGATTTTATGGCCTCCATTGTTGCTGCTTTATGCGGCAGCGTACACGAGCCGGAACATGTCATTGAAGACGTAGTAGCTGCCTGCTTCGGGGCGCAGTTGGAAGACTTGGGTGTAGCTCATCGGTCGGCCCTCTTCTTCAACCTAGTCCAAGTTCTTAGAATTTGGGATGGAAATTATAGTGACAGTGCTCCGAATATGCTTACGAGGAGTGCGCCAGTCACCAACACCAGTATCCCACCATCTTGACTTGATGGTTGAGCATCCAGGGTCGCGACCTGGTGTTTTATTTTGGAAAACGGAAGTTCCTGACAAACGGTGTTAGTGCCGTGCTGCCTGATGGAAATATTAGCGCCTTGGGCGCGTACTTGAAGCTTCGCAATGATTGAGGCGGCTCCTTGGCTGGCAGCGTTCTCGAAGGTGAGCATGGAGTGGTCACGCTGCAGGCTTTCGCAGTTAGTACAGTACAATCTGGTAACAGTGGTGAAGGTCCATTGTATACATACGTAGAGTGCTGCGAGATTCTGCCTGTCAGTATCGAAGGTGTTGTAGTAGAACTCGACAAATTGTTCTAGATCCCTAGGTTAGGTTCAGAAGGATGGAATGGCTCTTGGAAGAGTCGTCAGAGGCGCTAGAGCCCAGGAGAGTCTCGGCAATAGCGTGGATAGGTGAGGACTTACGGGCAATCGAGGTAAAGTCTTAGGTGACTGTTGTTAGCTATGCGCGGGGAAGAAGAAGGCCTGAAACGGGCCGCTGATGGGCACACTTACCTGCCATAATGACCGATACGGATCTAAAGGTCCAGAAATATGATCTCAAGGAGGTCTGAGGAGTAGGGGAAGTTGGCGCTGTAGATTGTTTGAATATAAACACAGGCACAGGCAGATGTGGCATACCTAGAGTGGAAGCCTTCTGGTGGGGGCTCGCGGCCTCAATGTTTCTCCGGTTGGTAATGTCAAAATTCCTGAAGGTTCGAAATTTCCTCTTCCTCTACTATTCGACAATTGTTCACCAGAGCTCTTGATACTGGCGCGGCACGAGCAAATACGTTCATTCATTCAGACACATCACCAATGGCTTACCGTATTCTCTCCTAAAACCATTCAAGCTGACCTACAATGCCAGCGCAGCTTCAACTACTCTAGGTACGTTTCGTCCAATCTTTCAACGCTTTCATCTGCCTGATGACTTCTTAATTTCTGAGTCATCCATGACGTATTAAAATATTCAAGCTCAACAGTCTGAAATGCTACCATTTCACCTACATTTCAGTTTACGATTTATTCCGAAGGCCGAGACTGATTTCCGATAACAGTATAACGTGTTCCTCTACGTGTACTCGGTAGAAAATATGCTTATATTAGTTATACGATTTCAAAACACACGGACTCCTCGGGGAGGGTTGATTATTCTTACCTTTGGCAACTTCGAGTATCATTAGTCTAGGCAATGCAAATACACTTTTTCAACCGATCATCTCCATATTTTGTATTGTGATATTGGAATGCCATCTACCATCTACTGCGAAACCCAGTCTCCAATAAATAGTATAAACTACTAAGCAACTCTTCCTCAACCAGCGAAGCCTACAAACCCCAACTGGAGTGACTTAATGGTATCAACGACACACCCCTCGAGCGATCGGAACTTCAATCCTAGCACTTCCGCCGATCTCTTGTTTTGACCTTGAACATTCCACCCTCTGGGAAATCTCCGCCTGGTGTCGATTCGCTGGGAAGGTCTTTGTATTGTGGAAGTTCTTCCTGATGTCACAGATCTCCTTGTTGGAGAAATAACCTGTAGTAACGAAGAATCGCTTGCTTGCCACCTCTGGAATCTCCATTGCCTTAACATGGGCCTCGGCAACATCGCGTACGTCAATCCGAATGTGAACACCGGTATAGGGGGTCTCATCCTTGAATTTACTGAGAGCTGCATCGCGTATGCGCTTATTAGAGGTGTTCAAATTGTTGACAGAGTTGAGGTAGTTGACCTAGGGAAGTCCGGGTAAAGAAAGTGGAGGAGTGGCATACAACGGGACCGAACACCATGGGAGAGTTTATCGTCGAAATAGTAAAATTCAGCTTCTCCTTCTCAACGAAATCCCATGCAGCCTTCTCTGCGAATGTTTTGCTAGCTTTATGGACAGTTAGCGGCCAGGCGCGTAGTAACTTAATAGCAAAGGGAGCGCATACCCCGGTAACTGTTCATTGGGTTCTCCATCCGCCTGCTCCTGTGTGATAGGATTGAAGTCTTTCTCTGAGTATGTGTGCTCTGGCCATAAGTCCATGTTGGGATTGATTATGGCAGCGAATGACGAAGTGATAACTTATCTATTCAGCTAGATGCCCACAAAAGCAGATGCTCAAATCACTTACTACTCTCTTGACAGTCGGTGCGCTTCTCTTGATTGCTTTGAGGATTCCGGTGGTGCCAGTAACTGCTGGATCGATGAGGTCCTACTAATGGTCAGCCATTCAAGCGTCCGACATAGCAAAATGTAGCATGCCTTCTGAATATCGGTGGTTCTGAAGTGAAACGGGCTCGGGTATGAAGAACTGCTTCGAATGGAGGATCAGATATCACAGCCTTATCGAAGGCATTCTCTTTTGCAATGTCTTCGACTATGGCGAAGTCTAGCTTGTCTTTACCAAGGTCAGGATAGGCTTCTTTGATCTTGTCCGCCTTCTCCTTGCTCCTAACCTTTGTAACCACGGAATGGCCAGCAATTGAGTTAGTGGACACACAAATCAGAAATCCTCGAAGCTCACCAGTTCATACCAATGCTTAAGGAGGAGATCAAGCGCATGCGCGGCGATGAAGCCACTTCCGTCGGTAAGCGAAACGCGCGTCATTGTTCGAGGTGGATTGTTGATGTATCGATTTAAAGCTGGGTGAATGGGAGATTTTTCTTGAGAAGTATTGAGACCCTTCTGTGGCTATATGATGAGAGTATCGCCTCGAACGTTGTCGCCTAGGCTTGTTGTGCGGTAAAAAGCCGAGCAGGCTTTGGGAACTGTTCTATTTATCTAGACAATTAAAGATGTCACCCCGCAGCGGGGCATCCTAGTGGGCGTCGGCATTGTGCCAAAGCCCCTGATAAATCCTATATCTCGATAATACCGCTGACAAAGTCGCACGAGTCGTAATTACTCTCTCATCACTCCTAAACTCCGGAGGTAGAAAGAAATCGTGAGTTATTCGTCTTTGTATATTACCACTATCCGACGGAGGATCTTAGCCGCTTAGAAATCTTCTGGGTGACAGTGTAGTACCCGATGTTCAGAATGAAGTAATAGTCGGAAGAATAATGCGCTATTGCCCCTTCTTTAGGTGCAGTTTCGCTGTTTTACGCTCTAGGGCTCTGGCGATAGGACATGAAGGTGCCTTTATCCCCTTCGCTATCGACGACGTCGGAAGAACACGATTTGCAAAGCTGTAATCCATAAGTTACCAAGCACTAGAACCTAACCGTTGGGCCAAAATCATCCATAATAATATCACTCACCGTTAAAGCTCTCTCGTAATGGAGTTATTCCTCCTGGCTAACCCCGGCATCCCCTCCGTTCCCAGTATGGCGCCAATCGAGGTGATGAAGCGAAGAAACCCAGCCGGGAAGGTGCATGCAATAAACACTCTGGTAAATCATCTGCCAGCTCTTCTCATTACCAGGCAATTGTGTCGCGATAATATCCGTCTGCTTTAGTTTGTGATGTTGGAGATACGAAAGTTTGTCCAATTGTCAACTATGTAGTCCAGTGGCGCTCGGCCACAGGGACGCGACCCAGAACCCTCTAGTCACGGGATACCGCGTTCCCCGAGATGATTCCTCTTTCCTACGGCCATCCACTTCCTTTTGAACACCAGCTTTTCTCAATGCTTCTCCTTCAGCAATTTGCATGGAGAAAGGGCTGTCCGAAGCGTTGAAAGGGACGACACAAAACGACATATACAAATATTCACTTGACCATTGACGACCATTCACCATCCATTTAACGCTGTCGACTGCATATCGGCTGTACTAAAGGACCTCTTGATAAACAGTGGAAGTAGGGTTAGACTCACAACTTCACTTTGGAGAGTGGCCGCATGAACGTATGCCGAGGTTAGTCGCTGGTATGCAGTAATAGATGTAAACTGACGAATGCTATTGGAGCAGTTTTCAACCCGAACCTGAATGCAGGCGGTGCAATCGTACTTTCGGGAACAGGGTAGCTCTAATACAGCACAAGGCGTACTCTGGACGACACCACCAATGCTCACGATGTGGCCACGATGCCGATGGGCGGAATGACTTGCTTGACCACTACAGGGATTCCGGCTGTTTCACGGTATGCGAAGGGTGTCTCAATGCGTACAGTAAGGAGAATTTTATCAACCATTGCCGCAGCTCCCATGTATGCCGAAAATGCTACAAACACTTCAAACATCGGGGAGATATACTCAACCATTGGAAAGACACTGGTCATATTACACTATGTAAAACATGTCATTCGGACTGCATGGGGATGGATGAGTGGGTAAAACACTGTCGCGACTCTCACGCATGCGCCAAATGCCATATACACTACCCGAATCGCCAGACTTTGCTCAATCACTGGAGGGAGACCAGGCACCTGACGCTATGTGAAGGTTGTCTGAACGGATGCTTCGAAGAGTACTGGTGGAACCATATACTAGTTAATTACGCGTGTGCAAAGTGCCATAAGCATCATTCCTGCAATGATGACTTAGAACAGCATTGGAAAGAGACAGGTCACGAAATGCTATGCCCGGGCTGTCATGACAGAACTTCACCCGAGAAGTTCTTGAAGCATTGCCGTGAGAAGAACGCTTGCGATGAGTGTTATGTTCACGAGAAAAGTCGGGCAACATTACTAGACCACTGGAGAGCTACCCGACATCGAATAGTATGCGAAGGATGTCTTCTCGGGGTCCAGCCGGAACATTGGACAGAGCATTGCCGTGAACATCACGTATGTCCAGAGTGTCATTGTCACCAACAGAATGAGAACAACCTCGCACATGTATGTCACTAAACTCCTCATCCGTTATATTTAGCCGTGCTGATTTTCTCATAGCACATGATGGTCCACCTACCTGCCGATATTGAATGCTGGGGCTGCGAACGGATGTTTAGTACCTTCTCCGGAATGATCATCCACCTCGAGCGCGGCTCGTGTCCCTCTGGAATCAATGCCAAAGACTTGAACAAGTCAGCCGCGATGTGTTACCAATGGTCGCATTTCATTTACGACCAATATCGAATATGCTTGTTGTCCCGCGAACACGACGACAGTTGTAGCTGCACACCCTATCCCTTCAAATGCCCTGACTGCGACATAGGTTTCCCTCATTTAAGTGCTCTGTTTCAGCATGTTGGGACCAGGAGTTGCGACCAAGAACTGGATAAGGGAGCTATTGGAAAACTGGTGCATTGGTTGAAGAACCGTCATGCCTAACCAAGCTATCTGGAAATACCCACCATGTATTTCTCTATCATCCCCCCGTTCATACCTAGGCGTTCAGGATGCAGAACGGCTGTTTCCATTGAGTAGTTGTCATTTATAGATGATGGTTGTAAAATTTTCCCCGGTATAAAGGCATAGAACAGTTTCGCTTGGTCTGGACGGATAATCTTCTGGTCTAAATAGCTGTGATTCTGGTGGCTCTTTGATTTAGCTTGAGGTTGAGGGTATTTAACCATCCTTTCTTCTAGGAAATGGAAGTGCTAAACGGGGAATACAAACGCTGATAGGATTATCAAATTTGTCTCTGTTATAATTTGCGGTGAACTAATTCACCTTACAATCAACAATTTTATGAGTGGTTCGGTCGTTGTTCGCCCCAGCCAGGAATCGTCCAAGTGGTCTTGACTCGTGCACTTCAAGATAAGATTTAGGCTAAGTCTGCAGAAGCATGGGCTAATAATATTTATGCTAGGGTCTAAAGATTCGAGAATTAGATTGCGAAGATTCATCGTGATCCAAAGGTAAAGGTTGAGCCCTTGGGCAGCTGAAGTGCAAAGAGGGTGATAGCCCAAAAAGAAAGTGAAGCAGGGGAGAAGACCACCTTGAACATCAATTCTAGCATTAACTACGAAAGAAGAAATGCTGGGATCCTTCTTCTTGTCTAGTGGGTTCTGGCTGGCCAATTTACATTTGCAGTCCTGGCAGCCACTAGGGCGGCACGGTGTCAGAAAGTGATACCTACAGTCCCTCGTTAAAAGTCTGTGCTAAGCGTATTTTCAAGACGACCTACCCTACTAAATTACTTTTACTAAAACTTTTATTAAAACTTCTTTTACAGTCTTGTGCATGACCAGCTTCCCCCCCCCCTTTGGCGAAAAACAGATTCGATACGGGCATTTAATTTCGCTAGATTGCCACCAACTGTACATAGCAATCGTAGCGAACGCCTCTGTTCGCGA
>Ga0307507_10001588_pt1 | contig 50270 bp, 32 predicted proteins | sample 7_EM_MG_FD_207223 | JGI IMG/M metagenome (GOLD analysis project Ga0307507, IMG submission 207223) | Populus trichocarpa ectomycorrhiza microbial communities from riparian zone in the Pacific Northwest, United States - 7_EM | ecosystem: Host-associated > Plants > Roots > Unclassified | place... | reverse complement strand
CCGATGTCTTTACGAAGGCCTTGTCTCGGCCTCGACATCAACTCATGATTGACAAATTGATGCTTCTTGATCGGCCAGCATCAATTTGAGGGGGGATGTCAGTGTATATTATGGCAAGAATATCAACAATATATGGCAACCAAATTGTAACAGAATATCTTGTATTTATTGTATTTATTATAGACTACAAATCAGGGATTAGAGATTGTAAATTACGGATTATTACATGTATTTAGAGGACCAAATTCTTCCGGGAGAAATCAATCAAACAAGAAGAACATTTTTACATTGAAATCTGATATTTGTGACACTGCCTGCGACACTACTTCAACTTCACAAACTTTGTGCGTGCGCTTGCTAGAGGAAATTAAAGGATCAAGAATACTCACTAGTTGACACAAAAAACTCTGCTTATGCATTTTCATAACTTTTTTTTTTTTTTTCATTTTCTTTGGGATTGCTAACATCTTCTAAAATTTTGATTCATGAGATGTGCTTGGTCGATTAAAAGCCATTCATCCATTTGATCAAGCATTAGTTAGAAAGCAGGACGTGACAGACAAGAGAGAGTTTATCCTTGAAAACATCAGGTTGTTTAGCTTACTCTTTCTACTTCAACAATCTTATTACTTTTACCTATTTCTTTTCATCTTTTATACAGGGGCGATGAGCTCAGAATAACCTTTTGAGCTGATGTTGCTAGAAGCTTTGATGATTCTATTTTGCATGGGCAAACAAATCCAGTTATTGCTGTTTTTGCTGGCTACCTTATCACACACTGTCCTTTTAAGTTTGCACGTTTCTTATTTGCTCATTACATTTTTTTTTTTTTTGCTTGAACTTTATGCCTTCTTGCCATTGTCATTAACTAAATTTTAAAAATACTTTTTCATTTTCTTTTTAGATATTTTTATGTTTTCTCAAGCTAACTTTCATGTCTTCTTCCCATTATCATAGAACTGACTTTTGGATCGTTTTCTTCTATTTTTTTTCCTTATCCTACAAGGAAAACCAAACCTCATTAGCACTGTTGCGTCCTTACAGTATTTCAACCCAGAGATTCCTAAGAATTCTTCTACATAAGCATCAGTAAGCCAACTCCTTCTCTTTTCTTATTACTTCACTTATATTATCAGATTAACTCTTGGTGTTTTGATTCAACTTCTTGTATTCTCAGCTATGACCAACTCCCTGTTGAAGTCCAGCACCTCCCTGCTTCAAGAAACGATGTTAGATCCATTAAAGAACAAAAAATGAAAACAGAAAAACAATCAAAGAAATTCTTTGTATGGATGCATAATTGCTAAGAATTTATTTGGTTCCTTTGCCCACAACTATCTCTATGACAAAGGGTTTGATGATTGCATTTCACCTCCCATGATTGACAAATTAGACAAGGTCAATATTTTCCAGCACAGGTTTGGAGCTTTTCGTTCAATTGTCAACCGCGGTGACATCATTATCACCAATGTTTTCGATGACAATATGGCTGCCGAATTCCCACGCCCACATACTGAACCAGACTTGCATGCTATTAAGGTTGCACTTGCTGATCTAGCAGCTTCATCATCTTCAAAAGATGTTTCTTTATTGGACCCAACAGCTCATGCACCCATTGCATCCTCCAGAGTTGATGCTACTTTCTTACAGCTCTCGCCAGTGCAACCAGTTGTCATCAATCATTTTTCATTATAAGCAAAAAGACAGCTACTCTTGAAAGATGAAACACCTGATCCCCAAAGGTTACAACCACCTCAATTATGTCATTTAAAAGATGTTGCCTTTCATTTTTTTAAAATCCAAGTTCTTTCAGTTGCTTTTATGCGTGGCAGATACATAATTAATGGCTTTTTTTAATTCACAGCTCTGAATCAGCTGCTGCAGCTGATCCTCCAGCTGAGTCTAAACTACTTGACTGTGGTCCATCTACCATCTTAGAAACACATGGTACACCAAGCAAGTGTCATTGTCCCTCTGAACTTGACCAAGATTAGGTAACTACTCTGTTAATTTACCTCAACAAACCTATTGTCATGCTTTGCTGGAATTCCTTTATTAGCACAAACAATGACGGCATCCATTGCTTCTTCACTTGCACAAGACTCTTCTACTGCTACTGCAAATACAGAGCAAAGTTTTTCCTTCACATGCTTTGTCTCAGTTTAAGTTTAGATAATCGAATGCTATAGACAATGATCCAGAAAGTTAGCGTATGTCAAAAGATTTACCAATGTGATGTTGTTACTGTGGTTTCCAGTTAACCTAAAATGGTTACACCTGGAAAATTGAAACGTGGTTCGGTCAGCCAAAAAAAAAAATGTTGCCAGTGAAGATTTACAGTTGTGAAACCATTAGAAAGCTTCCTTCAAACTAAGAGAAAGCACTGCCTCCGAAGCACTCCAATGGCTAAACTCTCAACAACTAGAGGAAAGGCTATTACTCCCATAATAGGACTAGGGGGCAACATCACAGTACAAATTTACTATAATATATAAATATTAGGCAAAGCACTTTCTAGTCAAGAAAGTAAAGGCTGGAACATAACTCCCAAAAACTACAATAGACACTACAACAAGAAGAACTTGCCTCCAGTCTGAGAGTGCTACGAAACTGATGCTTAAGAAGGAGCATGTTTTGATGGTTAGATATAGCATGAATAATTAATTCTGACATTGTTGGCCGGACAAAACAAAAAAGAACTGGGCAAATAAACAGCCTACAAAATGGATTTAAGACACACTTTTAACTAAGAAAACCATTAACCCTTTATTTCTAGCGTTTTTTTTTGTTGTTGTTTTTTCAAAGTAAAATCGATTACATCTACTTTCTAACTTTAACTTTATTGTATTTGCTTCAACCTGGCAACACATTAGCTTCACCTTCCCTTTTTCTTTGCAGACTTCTTTCCTTCATTTAATCTATCCCTTACCGTACTGATTCCTTTTTTATTTGCAAGGATTTTTCATCAACAAAATCACACAGGCTTTTTGTGCATGCAACAACTCAGTAGCCTGCTTCCCAGTGACTTTTGCATGCCCCTTGTGACTGATCAAACAACACATTGCTTGGCTCTCTTGCAAATTGCAATGCACTGTTGCACTTTAACATTGATGTGGCATTGTTTTGTTGTTCATTAATAGAATACATGGCTTTTGTGATGTTTTTTTTTTTTTGTTGTGGCTAAATAGAACAGTACATGTAGATGATTAGTTAATCAATCGGTTTCCTACAGTTACATAGGTTTTTGCTCTTGCAATTTTTTCTGCAGTATGAAGCTCTTTCACACACCAAATTCTGCTACGATTCACTCGCTTTTATTTCACCCACATAGTTGTTTTAACTTCGTGTAGCATTGGCTCCAGCACACCTTCAAATGCTTTTGCTTATTCAACATTGGTTCGCGAGAGCAATGCAACTAGTATATTTTTGTATGTGGTGGGATTTAATCCTTAATTAGCTTAATTCTTAAATTTTCTTAGCCACAGATTCTTTTTTTAAAAAAAATAGATAACCCTATCGACTTCAAATCTTCTTTTCACAAGTTTTTTTAATATTAATTTCTATAATTCTTAATGATTTTCTCAGCGCAGTTAGTTTATTATTTGAAATCATTAGATTTTAAATCGATTTAAACCTTTTAATATATTTGGATTATTTTAGAACCCCGATCCTTAATTTGATCCACTTTTATTTCATAATTTTAGATCTTAAGTTGTGATCTAAAAAATTTAATTTGTAACATATTGAGACCGGGTTTATATTTAAGTCCTTGGAGGGCTTGTGTTGGTCGGACCATTGACTAACTTCTAGCAGCATTCGCATGACCCGCTCTACCTCTTACATCATTTTTCTTGCTAATGCTTACCATTATATGTCATGTTTCTTGAAATCCAAAAAATCAATGGCTATTGAACTATTCAAAAAACAAAACAAAACAGGTGCATTGCATTTCATAATCTCTCTCTCTTTTTTTTAATCTCAGACAACAAAACTCAGTTAAGGCGCAAGGAAACCTCGGTCAATGCATCGAACTTTATACGCCAACGTTGGCATTGGTTAAATGATTACAACACTGCAAGGTGGTCTGTCTACTGCTTGCAACTACAACCCCCCTAAATCAAAACTTTAAGTAGCATAATCCAAAGCATGAACAACCTCCGCCTACACATCCATGTTTCCACGAGGATGGGAAGAAGGCATCTCAATAGGTGATCTTCCTTTTCCGATTAAAAGCAAATTGATAAGAGATGCACAGGGTTTTTACCTAGTAACAGCCCTTGCAACCATCGATGAATGATAGGTGGTGCTTCTCTGTTTCCTGTAAGATGTGTAAACATCATCGTATTGACTTGGCTCGTTAGGATCGGCTGCTGCCCCAAGTCCCAATCTTCCTGAGCCACTTCCATGTTTCCGCTCCACACTTCCATCTGCATAAGCTCCTGTCTCTGGGTCAACCTGTAAGTTTGGAGGAGGAGGGATGCAAGCTCCTCCTTTGCGAATGGGAGGCTCTCTCTCATACTCGTCATCTTCATCTTTTGGATCAGATATCATCGGTCCCTCAGACGGGTTAACCTCTCCAATCTCTTTAAAAAACTTTGACACACTGTCTAGAATTTCTGATGGGGATACATTGGATGGGGGTATGGTTGTCGGGATGTCCAAAGGGCTCAAAGGTGAGTAGGGTACCCCACTGCCAATCTGCATCTTTCTGACCATTCCAGGAATGAGACCAGGTGGGAACAGGGGATATGGTGACAATTTTTCAGCAATGTTAGCAGGAGGTGCTTGCAATAAATGTGGTGCAGGTTGTTGACTTGCTGGTGGAACAGACGGATTTACAGGCAGGGAACCCGGAAAAGCAGCAGCAGGGACTGAATTTGGAATGAATTGCTGATTTCCTAAGGTTGGAAGCATGACTGGAGGCACTTGTTTATCGGGATGCTCCTGATCTGGTACACTCTGCCTATCAGGCAGCCATTGTGGAGCATTGTAACTAGTTGCATGCTGAGGAAAGCCTGCAGGAAAAGGAACTCACATGACATTTCTTGAATGAAATTATCAAATTCTTGGAAACAAATCCAACGACAAATTACTTAAAGCTATTAAGCTGCACAACCCAAAATTCAATCTGTAGTCACAACTAACCCTGGTACATTAACATTATTGGTTTCACAAGCTAGCATGTTTAGCAAGTAGATGGAAGAAGCTACCTGCAGCGGGCACAGAATCTGCTGAGCCAGTACATAATTCTTTTGGCGGCCCTGGAAAAGAATTTGCCCGCGGTCCAGCAACCATCTCACTTTCAAGTTTATAAATGGTATCTTGATCGTAGACCTCCTTTGAGGCCCAAAACTGCACAATTTTCTGCAACCGTGACTGGTTTTCATCCTTATTCTGAGGGTAGTGATAAATCCTTGCAAGCATGGAACCTAGCACTGGCTTAAATGCAAGGGCTTCATTATCAAGATCACGGGGATTAATTCTCCTTTGCAAACTGCAGGTAACAAATAGCAAGAGGTCAAGGAAGTTTTAAGACTCTTACATTATGAACAAAATCATCTTTTCTGAAAAAAAAGAAAAAGCATGCCAATAAAGGTTCACAACACCAAATCAAGAAAGTAAAATCAAATACCAAAATAAAATGCAACGAAGCAGAGAAGGAAATCTATGGCTGGTTGCATAGAAATCAAGGAGGCTTGAACATTCATACCAGATAATAATAGAAAGAAAATAGATAAAACATTTCCAAAACAAATATTAAGGACCTCAACAGACACGCAGCTGCAGAGAGTGGGCCATGGGGAATCAGGATGATCAATGAAGATTAACATAAAGAAAAGACTTTTGGATGAACTGCACATTTTGGAGATTTAGCTCTCATACATTTAGTGTCAACTTTCCAGGTGAATTTACAAATTCTGAAGTTTTTACATATTAGAGATGGAACCTGAATTTAATATGAGCTCATGTGGCCTTAAGGAAACAACAAAAACATTAGGGATTGCCAATTCTCTGAAATTATGCTACGACTTGCAGGTGATGATGTAAACTTGAACACATTTTTTTTTTCCAATACATGGTGGAGCCCTTCCCAGTGACACTGCATATAATTTCCTAATGATACAAAGATGCGCAAAACAAGCCGCCACTGCCTATAAAAGTTTGTGTTCTCTTTTTGTCAATTTCTTTCAAGTTCATATGGAGGTGGCCTTAAGTTGGGATCAAGTTTGGCCTTCCAGGACTAGAATTCAAGGGGATGTTGCTGCTCTATCATGGAGCTAGATTGCAGACTGAAGAGAGGGTGTCAAAAAAAAAAGCACCAGAGATTGAGATAGTTGCTTTATCTTTTTGAAATCTATTCCCAAACTGGAGAAAATGATATTATGTGGCCTTTTATCTGAGGCCCTGTTTGTGAGGTTTTTCCAATGATTTACTCTGTCATGGAGCTAGATTGCAGACCAGAGAGAGGGTGTAAAAAAAAAAGCACCAAAGATTGAGATGGTTGCTTTATCTTTTTGAAATCTATTCCCAAACTGGAAAAAATGTCATTATGTAGTCTTTTATCTGAGGGCCTGGTTGTGAGGTTTTTCCAATGACATACTTTAGTGACTATATAGGGCGATAAAATATGATGTTATCTCGCAAATATTTGTGAGACAAATAAAAAGGATAACATGTAGGATTTTTAAAGTCCGAACAGGCCTCAAATATAAAACTCAAGTTTTAAATCTATGCAATAGCAAACTTTTAATAAATCCTATCTACACCTACTGAATTCTTAAACCATTATAAACTATGTAAAGAGGGAGATGTTCAATTTGTATGGAAACTGGGACCCCAATTTCAAATAACTTGCGAAAGGTTTTTTCAAGGGTGCCTTCACATGTTTAAGTATTCTGAAATTCTGGTTGCTTGAATTTTTCTAAATCGATTATTCACATGGAGCAATCTACTTCTAGTAGCTGAAAGTCAACAATTTTGCTCTTAACTTTGTGATTCAGTATTTATTAATCTTATTTCCATTTTGTCAAATTTGATTGTAGGTGATCTGCATTCTGATGAGCCATATAACTTCAAATTTGATTATTGGTAAGCATCTACATTCTGATCAACTATATGACTTGAGTAATTTAGTTCAATGATACTAGATTTCAAAGCAACAAAAACACATGTTTAAGCTTCCTTAAGAACTACAGGCCTCAGAGTAAGGTAATATTGAAAAGGAACCACTCTCAAAGATTATAGCGATATTAGATGAAGAGGTCCTTCTAGCACAAAGCTATTTTAATAGGCACACAATTACAAAGATCAATTCCACTAAGAAGGTATGCACTTGTAAGAGGAAAAAAAAAACAAATGAAAAGGAAAATGAATCTAACATGAGCGTATGATGTAAGAAGCTCATGAACAAAAGCATCAGAGACAAACTGCTGGTGATGAACAATACAGATTAGTCAAGGAGTGATCAAGTTGTAGTCTTCAGAAGGCAATTAGTGCAGAAGAACCATACCTGTCAAAAAGAATATCATTGGCAAGATAGATGATATGCAATTGCCTCTCAGAATCATCAAGAGCAACAATCCTGTCTCTGAGTGCTTCGACGAGAGCTGGTGCAAATGGAGACCTCTGCATGAACCAAGTCTTGGCACCTTTGATAGACTCCTTGGTACCATTTAGAGTGTTAAGCACATTACTGAGCTCCACTGCAATATCAGGAGGAAGTGGACCAGAGAGTCCTCTAAAGGACTTGGGTGATTCAAAATCTGGTCGACCATGAGCGCCAAAGGGCTGTGGAGGATGCTGCTGATGGTGATCATAAAAAGGTGGAAAAGGAGGCTGGTGCATTTGAGGGGGAGGCCCAATAGCAGCATTCATCATTGGGTTTGGTTGTGGATGCATCATGGAAGATGCTTGGAAAGGAGGATTGAAAGGACCACGTGTAGATAACCAAAGCTTATACCGATAATATGCATGACCCTCTCCTCCATAAAGGAAACTATAAGCGGGATTATCCTGCTGTTTTTCACGAATCATGACTTCGAATTCAGGCCCATTCTTTGCAGAATACTCAACAAGCTTATCAATACGTTTTTGAAGCTCAGGATCGGAAGGAGGGGGGGCCGGGGGTGAGGGAGAATCATAATTAGGAGCATGGAAAGGCGGAGGAATAAGGTGAGGGGGTAAATGCGGAGCAAAAGGTGGAGGGTGCTGCTGTTGCTGCGGAGGGAGTTGAAGATGGTGAGGGTGTAGAGGAGGTTGAGTGTAAGGGAATTGCTGCACTGAAGAATGAGGAGGCATGAAGGGATTAAGTGGGGGAGGGTATTGTTGGTGTTGATGTGGAGGCGGATGGTGTCCATATTGTGGCTGCTGCTGAGCATATGCCATTGCAGCATAGTCATGGGGCTGCGGTTGCTGCCTATCCATTAAACCTAGCAAATAAATAACTAAATAAATAAAAACCCACGTCCAAACTCATCATATTTCACATAAGAAACAACAATTACCATAAAATCCCACATTCATTCCATACTTAATATGTAGGATAAATAATTAAAAATTGAAACTTGGGAGGGTTTTTGCTAAAACTCTCTACGAATAAACGGCAATCAAATATGATAAGCACTACTACTACTGGCTTTCAGAAAACAGAGGAAATACCTTGTGTGATATTAACCAAAGCAGAAACGAATCTAACTAGACGGAGACGGGCACAGAGCTTATCGGAGACTCCGGGAGAATCTGTTTTCCAATCGGAAGCGGAGAGCTCGACGACAAACTAAATACTCCGCTTTGTTGGATTTGATGACCCGATGAAGGGATACTATTAGTATTACCTATAAAATATACCGTGAGGCGTTTTTCCTGTAGCCATCTTTACTGTTCCCCTCCCTGGATCATAATAGTGAGATTTAAAAAAAAAATTAATTTTATCTTTGAAATCTTATTTTATACAATTAAATTATTTTGAGTCTGAATTGAAGCTAAATTATATATATATATATATATATATATATATATATATATATATATTTTAGAGGGTTGGGGTTAATCTCATAGGTGAAAAATTTGGGTAATATGGGTGACGACTCTATAATGTATTTAAAAATTTTATTTTAATCTTTTAAATTTTTTAAGCTAAGGTATTCGGTGTTTGTAATTTTTAAATATTGTATTTTGATATCATATATTTTTTTTTTTAGTCTTTAGAGAAAAAAAAAGAGGTCGTCGGATTCTAACTTAAAAAAATCATTGTTGGTGATGATTCTGACCTTTAAAACGATTGATTTTCTTGTCAAATTGTTCTATATAATAAAATGAGTTAAAATCGAGTATTTTTTGTTACATTTAAAACACTTGGAAAAACATATATGAGCTCTGAAATTTTTGGGTTTTAGGTTGATTATGATTTTTGGGGTTGTTTTTTGAGTTTTCAAAGGCCATGAATTGGTTAAATAAGGTTTTAAAGGTGTTTTCTAGGTATTTTAGGTAAAAAATTGATTGAAAATAGATGACACATCGTCTATTTTTTTGATAAAAAATAAAGCAGATGATGCATTTCAGAAAAAAAAAACTTGCATATACGGGCCTATACTTATAGGCCATTTTTTTATGGGTTAGACGTTAGGCCTGGCTTACCAGACCCACAATGCATGGTCTTATTCTTTTTTTCTTGTTTTTTTTTTAATTACCTCTTTTTTTATATGTTTTTAAAAATATTTTTTGCATATATGATTTGATTAATACAACTTTTATGTGATTTTTTGGTTTATTTAACTTTTTTGACATAATAATTTTTATTATTATTATATTAAGTGTGTTTGGATTTTTTATTATGTTAGTATGATTCATCTATATATATTTTTTATTTTATATATATTAAACTTATTTTAAAAAATAAAAAATATTTATTTTTTTACAATTTAATATGTGCAATTTTAAATTTTTTCCTTTTATTTTATTCAATAAACTTTATACGTGTATCAATTTTTGTTATAAATTAATTTTCATAAATAAATTCATTAAATACAATCGAGTAAATGATACATTCTACAATATTAAATATCTTAGCCTACATTTATTTCTCATTTTCTCTAGTTTTTTTTCTAGTTATTGTTAACGATATTTTTTAATTTATTTACATAAATAATCACCAGTTTACATTAACTTTTTAATTTATACTTTAAATTTTCTTTTTAGAAAAAATCTTGCATACCCAGATTTTTTTTTTAAAATTTACAATCAACATGCGGGTCAAATAGAGTGTATTGCGTGTTGGGCTTGGCCATTACCACTAATTTTGACTCGACCCGTTACAATTTAGCCGGACCGAATTTTATGATTTTTTCAAGGAAAAATATAAATAATTAAAAAAACCTTTGCAAAACCCTGGACCTCAGCCTCTGTGGATGTCTACAAAACCCAGAAAACGCTGCGGTTTCTTTCTCTTTCACCGCCAGCCAGCCAGCCTCTAGCCAGCAGAAAACAAAGTCCCTGCAAAAGGAAAAAAAAAAGAGGAGAAATTGAGGAGGAAAGCTTGAAACATTAGTGACGAAAGAGCAATTGAAATGAAGGAATAGAATGAGGGAGATGAAGAGCTTTTTATCACTCTCTACTTCTTCATCTGCTACAGTTTTCCATTTTCGTCCTCTCATGGCTAAGGTTCGTTCCGTTTCTCTTCTTCTAGTTTCAATTTAATTTTTCCAGTTTTACTCTCGTAGCTATGATTATTGATACCCTCTCATTAAATAAAAATTGATTTTTTCAATATTTTGTCAACGAATTTATTTTTTTATAGCTTTCTGTTCTCTGCATAGCATAGTACAGTGATAAAGACGCTATCTTCACATTAACTCATGTCCTTGTTTTTTTTCTTAAATTGATGTTTGCAGTTACAATGTCGGACTTTTCAGAATTATCCAGCATCTCACTTGCCAATTGGTACTACTTGTCGTAATTACATGCAATGCTCACAGATTAAATTAAAAAAAGATAGACTCTCTTTCATTATCTCCATCAACCATTCTCAGAGTCTCACCAATGGAGGGTCCATGTCCATGTCTTCGGCCATTAATTCCCACTTAAGCCCTGGGAGCCTTTTAAATTATTGGTCTTTTAACAATGGTAATACACTGACTTCTCTTGAAAGTGGTGTATTTGCTAAGAGGCTTTTTTCAACAGCCTCAAGAGGGTCAAATAATAAGAATCAAAATGTGGGTGGATTTAGTAAACATTGGAAAAAGCCAAAGGCATCGGGTGCTGCTCATGATAAAGATGAAACTAACACAAACTCTCGTATCTCGGCTTCTAAAGATGTTGATGCTGTTACTTCAACCGAAACAGCTGTTGGAGATGCAAAGCTGGGTTCAGCAGTTTCAAGAACGAGAAACAAAAAATCCAAAGTTAATGAAACAGAGAAGAAGGAATCCAAAAGCAAGAAAAACAAGGGAGAAGCTTCTTTCACTGCTGTTTCAGAAAAAGCTGCTGGGGCAAAATCTATGACAACGACTTCCCAATTAAAGAAGTCTCTTCCTAGCAAAAGTGGCCAGGTTGCTGCACGAGCTTCACAGGTTAGGATAATTGGTAGTTGAATCAGAAAAATTAGTTCTCTATCAACTTGCAATATGCTTACTAACACTGTTTTTTTTTCAGAAAAAAGCAACTGAGGAAATGCCCAATGGTTCAACAAAACAACAGTCCAACAAGAAAAACGGTAACTCTAGTATAAAGAGAACAACTAAAAAGGCAGTTAATGGATCAGCAGAGAAACAGAAACCCCAAAAGATAGGCAAATTGCAACCTTTTGCACAAGGGAAACTGAAGTCACTATATCCTTCAGCAGGGAAATGTGTTGTGGTGGTTGAATCTGTAACAAAGGCCAAGGTGATTCAGGGGTATCTTGGTGATATGTATGAAGTTTTGCCTAGCTATGGTCATGTAAGGGACTTGGCTGCAAGGTCTGGATCTGTCCGACCTGATGATGATTTTAGTATTGTGTGGGAGGTTCCTTCTGCTGCCTGGACTCATCTTAATAGCATTAAGGTTGCACTAAGCGGGTATGATTTGTATCCCTTTCACCAGCTTCCTCTGAATGGTGGTGGTTATAGGAATATAGAATGTGTTATCAAAATTATATACTTCTATCACCCTGAGCTCTGACATAGCAAGTAAGGGGTGCTCCTTCTTGTAATTTCCACAGTTACAATTAAGTTGTACAAATGAGTTTTGGACTGCTAGTAGCGTAGTCTGCTGTGACTTGTCATGTATTGCTTCCTTTTCTTCTGTTAGATTTGTCTAAATTCTCTCAACCTTTTTGCCTTGTTCCTCAGAGCAAAAATTCTTATCCTTGCATCAGATCCTGATCGTGAAGGAGAGGCTATTGCTTGGCATATTGTTGAGATGTTGCAACAACAGGATGCCTTACGCCAAGATCTTACGGTAGCAAGAGTTGTCTTTCATGAAATAACAGAGACATCCATAAAAAATGCTTTGCAAGCACCAAGAGGAATTGACGTAAACTTAGTTCATGCTTACCTTGCTCGACGTGCTCTTGATTATTTGATTGGGTTCAACATCTCACCATTGTTGTGGAGGAAATTACCAGGTTGCCAGTCAGCTGGGCGAGTTCAATCAGCTGCATTATCACTTTTATGTGACAGGGAAATGGAAATTGATGAATTCAATTCGCAGGAGTATTGGACTATTGGTGCTAAGTTGAAGAAACAGGAGCAAGATTCTTTAGTGAATGCACACTTGACCCATTTTGATTCCAAAAAGTTGAATCAATTCTCAATTAGTTCTGACACAGAGGCAAAGGATATGGAACAGAAGATTAATTCTGCTGACTTTCAAGTTGTTGGCTCTAAAAAAACCAAAACACATAGAAATCCTCCCACTCCGTATATAACATCAACACTTCAACAGGATGCTGCAAACAAATTAGATTTTGCCACATCATACACGATGAAGGTTTGGGGGGATTTGTGCATTCAATTTTCATTTTTATTAACACTGTTAGAGTAATTTTTTTATTTTTTTTATTTTTTTATCACTCTCTAAATACTTATTATAGTAGATATGTTTGACTAACTTTGTGTTCTATTGCCTGATGATTATATTTTTGTGAGGCACTCTCAATTTTCTGTGACTACCTTAATCATAATTTATTCATCAACTAATATCTGTATCATATAGCATATTGTTATCAGGATGATGAGGAATAATACATAATAATTCTACTTTCGCTCTTCAATTCGAGGTGCCAACATGCTAGATGTTTTAGCTTGATAAAGACTGGAATTTTCTTTTTATATACGTTGTTGATATTTAGGACTAGCTATATTATGATATTTTTTACTTTAATTTGTTTATTTTTTTCCATTATGAAGCTGTTTGTTTTCAAATTTGTTACTGTGTTCTTGTTCTGCATTGCATATTTAACTGTACCAGCACCTTAATTGTTGATTTTTTTTTTTAATTTATTCCCATTATAGCACCTCATGCCTGATATCACCACATATAATACTTTGTTATGGAGTGCAAAAGCTCTGCAGAACTCTTAAAATAGTGAAAGTGAAAAATCTATCGGATTACTTATCTCAGATGATTTAGTGATTTTGAGTTCCTTTAGCAAGCATGCCGTCTTGGCTTAGTGGATTTTGGTTATTCTGTCATCTATCTGTCTGCAAATATAATGTATGCAAGTGTGTGTATCTTATATCAATATCTGAATGGGTGCTGTTGGGCATATATTATACTACATCAGCAAAACTGATTGGTGCACCTTTCTAATTGGAAAAATGATTGCTACATCATTTCTATGGCCCTGTATTGCAAAATCCATGTGGCACCCACATGGCTGACAATTTTATTCTGTCTTGTTGGTACTCTGTGGTAAAGCTTTGCTGTATGGAAATGGGCATGGTTATTGAGCCTACATGCCACATGGATTATGAATGAAAAAACAGGAAACCACTTGTAAATTAATTATTTCTTGTCTTTGGCTAGAAGATACCAATAGCATGACTTAAAGACAAGACTAAACTGTCTTCACATTTTCATCATTCTGTGTTGTTTCTTATTTGTCCACTAGCTTGACCTTACAGTGAGCTTCAAGCTTACCTCATAATTTTTTCCTTGTTTAGTTCAATTTCATCTTTTGTTTTGACATTGTAAATAATGCATCAAAATGCAGGTCGCACAGAAGCTTTATGAAGGGGTTCAGTTATCAGATGGGAAGGCAACTGGGTTGATAACTTACCTCAGGACAGATGGACTGCATGTGAGTATCAATTTCGCTGTTTTTTTATTCCCTGGAATGCCCAATCAGTTGATGTTTGTCTTGTGTTCTGCAAGTAACTGATGGTGACTGGGTCATGGCTCCATGTTTAATGTTTCTGTTGCATTTAGTCTTTCCTTTTGCTAAATTGCTTTTTTCCCCTTCCTAGATTTCGGATGAAGCTGTTGGAAACATACGTTCCTTGATCATTGAAAGGTGACTTGTATGGGATTTCTTCACTGCATTTATTGGATTTTTAATATTAGGGATGCCTTATATGTTTGTCTCATATTCCTCCTTTCCTCTTCGTGACATCGCTCACTGTAGAATCTTCATTTTTCAAGGATAAAACATCTTTTATTGCTATATTACTTGCAAGTTGCTTTAGCTCAGCTTATTATCTTTTGATTGCCCCAACTTAGACGTTACTGAAACTTTGTGAAAGGTTTGAACTGGTCTTCATCATTTGGTAATTTTTAAATCCTGGGTGCTAAGATCCATATTTCACTTCTCTCTTGGCAATCAAGGCATGTGCTAGTTTTAGATGTCCTTTGTAAGAATGTAAGAAGAAAGATGACATATATCAGTGCTCTTTGTATTTGGGAAGATAGGAATAGAATAGTGTCGGATGGAGCAAAGCTTTCTGAGCTCGAAGCACAATATGGTTTCTTAAGGAAGAGTCATAACATCTATTGATCTTTTTTACTTTCCACTAGAGGGGCTCTTTCATGTAGTTTCTTGGTTTTCCAAATTTTAGATTATTTCTCTTGCCATTGTTGTTACCTTTTCTTGCATGGCCAGACTGAGGAGGTTGGAGGGGGTGGTAAATTAGGTGCTTCTCTTGCTTGCAAATCTTTATTAGTGGCTTTGGTGCATCTAAATCTTTATTCCGTACACTCCATTTGAGAAAAATCATCTAGATTTTGTGCTTTTCTCTTTTTCATTGATCTATCATTGATTTGCATCTGTTCCATGTTTTCTTGAATGCAACTTCTAATGCTGTCATCTTTTTTGTTGCACACACAAAAAAAAAAGATATGGGCAAGATTTCGCATCGAAGGGTCCACGCAAGTATTTTAGGAAGGTGAAGAATGCTCAAGAGGCCCATGAAGCAATCAGACCCACCAATATTCATCTTTTACCATGTAAATCAAAAACTTTTCAATCTGCATGATGTATTCATGATTTTTTTTGAATTTGTGATGTAAATATGCCCCTTTTCTCCAATCTTTTCATACAGCTAAATAATCTTTAGAATATTTCTTGTTGACATCTAGCAATGCTTGTTGGAGTACTTGATGAAGATTCCTTGAAGCTATACACACTAATCTGGTCTCGGACAGTTGCATGCCAGATGGAACCTGTTACTATTGAGCAGGTGAGCACGTAAATTGTTATGATAGATTACCTTGTTTGTCCACTATACAATTGACATTAATTGTCTCCGCTTGACACTTCTTCAATCTAACTAGGTGCAAGTTGACATTGGGAATGCTGGAAAGTCCATTGTTTTTAGATCTTCATGCTCAAGAGTTGAGTTTCCTGGATATCAGGCAGTTTATGAGGTATAAAACTGTTCCACTTAGAATGTCCATCAATACTGTGTAAATGGTTTCATTTGTTTTTCTCCCTTAATGTTGAATGGCATGTGATTATAATGGGAATTGGTTTGATTTGACAACTCGTTGCATGATTATGTGTGTTCTAGGATGTTGAGGCTGGAGCTGTAAGATATAAGGAAAGTGATGCACTCAATCGTCAAGAGGCTTTTGGAATTCTTGATTCACTTAAGGTAGTGGTTGTCATGTAGGCTATTTATTACTTGCATTCAAGAAAATAGATATCGAACTTTGAATCTTAGCTCTTGACCGATATTTCCCTGATATGACAATTCTTGTCATGATATGAATATTTCCCAGATTCTTTGAAATGGAAAAGTAACACTCCATCATCATGCCTATTTCTATCATGTTTCCAAAATTTTGTAAACAATCACTTAATAGCATCTCTCTAGTTGTTCTGTGGAGTGTGCTTTCTCTAACTCAAATGTTTGTAGACAGGAGATTCATTGTATCTTGGTGAAGCAGATATGAAACAGCACTTTACTGAGCCTCCGCCACGCTACTCTGAGGGATCACTGGTACATTTCTAATTATACTAAATGCATTATTAGACAAATTTCTTCAGGCATTTGGTTCCCCTTAACTCCGCTTTCTTGCTGCTCAAACTCATGACCTCTCCCTAGCAGAGGGACAGAGTACTATGTGATCCAGTTCAAGAAGCCTGCTTTTCCAAGTTAAATTCATTTTTTCCATGGACAAGTGTTTGAAATCTGTGCTATTCCTAAATCTAATAGACAAGTTTTGCTCTTAGTTGTTTTTATCAGATCTCTTTCCGCTTTTGAGGAATTCCCTTCCTCCATCTCTGTAAACTTACTGTTCCTCTCTAATAAAATTTATACAACATTTCTAAATGTCATTGGTGTTATCTAATTAAAGCAGCATGGAGAGAAGCTAGGAATGATGTATCTGATCAAGTGCATGCTTCCATAAGAATGTTACCATGGCACTTACTTAGGCAAATCATGTCATAGTTTTCTTTAGAGAAATATGCATATCTTAACACAGAGAAGCAGAATTGGGTTGTTATGAGGTAAAGCCAAGGTATATGGTAAAGGGGAGTTTCTAGTGCTTTCTGTATACTAATTTTTAGAGAAGATGAATAGTGTAAATGATACAATATGATCTTTTTTCCACTGCATGTACCTATCTGCATGCACTGGGAGGAGGGCCCATTTAATTTCTCACAAGGTTTTCCAACTCTTAAAAACCTTTCTTATCCTTATTTTTTCCTTCTTGTAAAAGGTTAAGAAGCTCGAGGAACTTGGCATTGGAAGACCTTCAACATATGCAAGCACACTGAAAGTCTTAAAGGTAATTGATTTGTTTAGGAGTTTTTGCCTCTTTGTTTTCTGTTGTAATAAGGAATGTCCAAATATGATGATGGCTGTAGTAATAAGTAATGATCTAGTGTAATTGCTCACAAAAAGCTTTGCTTCCATAATCAAACTGAATGGAGGGCGAAATCCATGTAGCCGAACCCTCTCTAGTTTGGATGGATGATTAGTTCAGTTAATTACAATTGAGCATCAAGTGGATTTCTTACGGGCAGCAGATTGTGAAGGATATTTAGGTTTTATTTTTTCCCTTTAAGAGAAGGCAGATTTAGGATCTCAAAAAAAGGTGAAACCAGAGGGCTAATGTCTGAGATTGAGGCATTTTTGTGGTAGATAAGGCTTATTTTTAATGGGAAAGGGTAAGGATTTTCAAAGTAGGTTTGTTATTTGTTAATAATGGCTAAACAAGGACTCATTTTGAGCCACATGAACCAACAATCTTCGAGTTGGCTTAAAAATTTAAATCAAAGAACATAAGGAAAGTATAATCCTACTTTGTGCTGCATATCTATCATTCAGTTGGTTTTGCATGAGGTAAAAATACAGTAAACTTGCAATGCTGATATCTTTGGGCATTGCATCTGTCACAAAATCTTGTTCTGCTCTGTTTTTTAGTATTCTGTTTTATGCAGTCGTCTATTAACATCTGATTTATACATGATGCCAGGATAGGAACTATGTGACTGTAAAAAACCGTGTACTGCATCCAGAATTTCGTGGTCGCATGGTACGCTCCAACCTCTTTCTGAATTACCTTGCATTTAGCATTCTTTCAATTACCTTATTGTCTGATAATGTTTTTGTTATGTTAATTTATATATTTTGAAAGAAGGAATCTACAATGGATCCAAAACGATGAATTAAGCTACAAAAGATGGCAAATAGGTGGATGAACTTTTTTAGCTTATTTTGCTTATTCTTTTGTCAAAGAGTGTCTTGCTAAGATTGATTTGGATTTCAATTCACGCACCTCAGTAATTACCGCTCAGCTATAAAAAATTCGCAGCTCAAACAATCACAGAGACATGAACCCCTACATTTTAAGCAACCCTCCTAATAAATAAATAAATAAAATGTAGCGCAAGTAGCAAAAGTTACAGTTTCCACTATTCATAAAAAATAATACAAGTGTATCACCTATTTATGATTGTTCATTGAGGTTCCGTTCTTGTCCTGCTTGAAATCTATGCTCGCACTGTGTACTGTGCTATGAGATAAGCTGGTATTTAAGAAAGTTTCTCTTAGTATCCATTTGTTTTGGGCTTTTCAGGTGTCAGCATTTCTCTCTCACCATTTTACTGAGGTCACGGACTACAGCTTTACTGCTGATATGGAGACTGAGGTGATTTAATTAATTTGCATTCAAATCTCTATACTTTTTCAGATGCTAGTCCTGTTTAAAAATGATATTATAGATTTTTCTTCAAAAGTATAATCCATTTGCTTCTACTATTTGTAATCATGATTTATTAGTTTTCTCTCTCTTTTTATTCTGTTTTCACCAATTTCAATGGTAGCACTCCGTTTCTTACTTATTTCAATTTGTATGGCGGTTATTAATTTCTTTTTTGTCCATCTTACCTGCAGCTTGACAATGTTTCTGCTGGCTTAACTGATTGGAAAGGCCTTCTAAAAGATTACTGGACACGATTTCAGTTGTATTGTAGCCGTACTGAAAGTGTCCATATTCACCAGGTACAGTTATGTCTTTGTTGAAGGTTCCAAATACATTGCCCCTGAGACTTTAATTTTTTTTCTTCATATTACTAGTGTGAATTTCAATAATTATTCTCACTTTTTAAATTTGTTTCCAGGTGGAGAAGATGTTGGAGAGAACATATGACCGCTTTTTGTTTGGTTCACTCCCTGATAAAAGCAGAACATGCCCAAGGTAGTATATGCTGCTATTTCATTTGTTAATGGGTGATGAAATGGGTTTTATTTAATCCTAACTTTGTATTCTTTGACATGTCTCATTTTGATAATCATCATTCTGACAAGTGATCTGACTCCAATCTTTCTTTGGATTTGTTTCAGTTGTATGGAGGGCACTTTGATATTCAAAGTAAGTAGGTTTGGTGCAGGCTATTTTATTGGATGCGATCAACACCCAAACTGCAAGTGAGTATGGTCTGCCTTTTGCGTACCCTCACATTCACATATTTCTAGAATGAGTTCTTCAGTTTAATTTATTAATTAAATTTTCTTTTTCTGTTATATGCTGAAGTAAATAAGTGGCAAAAGATATAGAAGCTCGCTCCAAGGCATATCTGTCTAGTTTTTTTTCTGTTCACTAATTTCTGATATTTAAACACTTGATGATAACCTAGTATTTCTTTTTGTTCTTTCGGTTTGTTAAAAGGTTCTCTTAATTATGACAGTAGATTTACTTTTCTGAGAACACCCCCTCTTTCCTTTTTTTGGTAGCAAATAGTTGAGTTTTGCTGATCAATGTGATAGGTACATTGCAAAGACGTTATATGGTGATGATGAGAAAGAAGAAACTCCTCAAAGTTCTAGTGTTGATGAACCAAAACTGCTTGGTGTTCATCCGACTTCCAATGAAAAGGTTTTCCTTAAAAAACTAGCTCTTTGCATCAGAGTACTGCTTCCACTAACCAGTGCAATTGGTATGCCTTGATTTTGTTTGTTATTTCATTTAAGTTGGCAAGAAATGTGTGCCCTTATATTTTGTTGTAGGTTCTTTTGAAGAATGGTCCTTATGGATACTATGTACAGCTTGGAGAAGACAGGAAGGGTTACGCTCCTAAAAGATCTTCTGTTTCTCATGTATGTATAGATTTACTTGCGTGATACATGCAATTGTTTTGGAACCTCATTTTGCTTTCTGATTCCATTTATGATGATGCAATGTTATGTATACATTGTCCATTTCTTGGCTCGTTTTCCTTGTGGCAAATCTAGAGGTGTCAGCTGCCATGCTCCTCTGCCCACCAGCACATTTTAGTCATTATTGGCATGTTTTATTCTTTGAGATTTTGTACTCCCGCCTTTTTTGTTGTCCTGCTAGTTTCTCTTTGGATGGATACAATGTGTTCTTGGAAATGCACTTGGTGCCATGCTGTCAATTGCAATTTGCAAACAATTATTAAATGGACCAAATTTTTTTCTTCTTAGATAAAGGATGTGGGTGCTATTACTCATGAAGTTGCTCTCAACTTGTTACGCTACCCTCTGACATTGGTATGCTCATAAATCTCTCTACAAATTTATCTTTCCTTTACCTCTAGCTATTGTTTCACTCAATTATGTTTCCTTTTTGCTAGGGTGACCATCCAAAGGATGGGTATCCTGTGATGATAAAGCTCGGAAAGGGGGGATACACAGTTAAACATCGTCGTACAATGGCTTCTGTTCCCAAGGTATGTCTTGTTTAGCATTTCTTTGTGTTGAATTCAGCAGTGATGCTGAGATATTTCTACAATCTAGCCTCATTACTCAACTATTTATTTTTTTCGAGAATCATTCCTCATCAATGTTGTCTAACATTATTACTAGATCATTATTTATTAGATGCAACTTATCATTTTTGTGAGTCATTATAGTTTCATGTTACTTCACTGCTCATGATCACAGTGAAGAGGGGGATTGTTGGTGTTATTTGGAAAGGATGCTATAAAACAGTAGTTTTATGCATGAAGTGAATGATGAACATCAAACACAATCGATTGTTAACCCAAGACCCTTTCTGTTATCGCACTACATAGTATATCTTTACAAATCTCCCCTTGATGAATCTGTGAAGCAACTAATAGTTCTAGTATCTTCATATAACTAATCATGTTTGGGGTGTGATTTGAAACATATGCAGAACTTGAAGCCGGAGAAGATTACAATGGAGAAAGCATTGGAGCTTTTATCAGGTAAAAATGTAAGTCATTCTGGCAGGCCGAAGAGCAAGCCGAAAGTAGAAGAAGCTGTTGAGGCCATGTAGAGTGGAGGGTAAATAGTAAAAATACATTGAATCATTTTTGGTTCATACATTGACATAATCAATCAATCTGTTGAAGAACACTAACTTAAAAGAGTTACAACAGAAGAAAGAATTGGTCTACTGAGAAGGATTTTAGCTCCTGTACGAGCATGGAGAGACTTTTATTTTTTTAAAAAAAATTGTATAATAGTGCAAGAATAAACAATTTTGTTGTAAGGTAACAATTGAATTTCTTGTAAGGTTTTTTTAAAGACAGTCTGGTAAGGTTGCCCATTTCACAGAGACTGGCCATTACCCTCCTTTTGCCTTGTCGAGATGAGCATAACAAACGCTATAAAAAGCTCTATACCCGTTTGGCATTGCCTTCCAAACGAGGGTAAGATAAATTTTGAATTTATTTTTTTGTTAAATTTTTTTTATATTTTTAAATTGTTATGATATATTAATGTTAAAAATATTTTTTAAAAAATAAAAAATATTATTTTAATATATTTTCAAATAAAAGATATTTTTAAAAATAATTATTATTATACCTTTTAAAAATTGGTTACATGTGTGTTTCTTAAAAATTATGTTTTTAAATGAGGATGATTTGCATTGCATTGCTGAAAGGGCTACTAGAAGATTTTTTTATATTTTAGTAATTGCTGTTTTTTAAAATATTTTTTATTTAGAAATAAATTAAAATTATTTATTTTTTATTTTTAAAAATTTATTTTTGATATTATTATATTAAAATGATATTAAAACGATATGAAATACAAAAAAATAATTTAAAATTAAAAAAATTAATTTTTTTAAAAAAATACAACAAATAATTCTTGATATTAACAATGAAAATTATTTTTGTTTTAACGAGTTCAACCTGACCAGATTATTAAATGAAAGTAAAAGGAAAACAAAAAAAAATTACTTGAAAGGAAAGCAAACAATATTTGGTATGCCATGGCATGATGATGTGTTGAAGATAGATTTGTAGACTAGAAGGAATGTTGCATGCAAATACAATATTGATAATCTCCGAAATTTGATCTTATTACATAAATAATATCATTTAAAAATTAATTAAATTAGCAAAAAAAAACTTATAGTAGCAATAAGTATGTAGTAGTGAGATTAATTAATAAATAAATAAATAATTATTACCGGTTGTTATTTTATCGTAGCTGAAGCTGAAAGCGTTCAGGGACATAACCCGAGTAACCAAGACCCAAACAACAAAGAAGGGTTAGAGAGAGAGAGTTGTTGGCGATCAATCGTCATCGTGGTGGTGGTGAGAGAGCATCAACAAGCATTGCTTCAACAAAATAATAGCAACACCATCACATGTATCATCAGCATCACCATCCCGCCCTCGTCGCCGCTGCCATGTCCCAGGTCCCTCTCCCCCTCCCTCTCTCTTTTTCTTAAATTTTCAATCTTTATTTGTTTTGAGGCTTCTTTTCCGCTTCAATCACCTTTTTTTTTTTAATCCATTCATTAATTATACGATTGAAATAAAATTTTATTGTTTTGGATTCCCATTTTCCCATATAATAATTATATTGTATTGTATTGTATTGCAGATGGAGCCCATCCCTGGTGGGAATCTGCCTCCTGGTTTTGATTCTTCTTCTTGTCGCAGCGTGTAAAGCCCCTTCCTTTTCTCGTATTTTCTTTTTAACCTAATCTCCCTTCCCTTCCTAAAGCTAAAGCTTTTATCTTTTTATTTATTTATGGTGAAAATCATACAAAGATATTTGCATGCTCTTATTTTACCTTTGTAATTTCTAGTACTAATTCTGTGTCTTTCCTTCCTATAGTTATGTTGGAAATATTCATGTCAACGTCACTGACAAACTTCTTGCTGAAGTTTTCGCCACTGCCGGCCCTCTTGCTGGATGCAAACTCATCAGGAAGGATAAGGTCCCTTTCTTTCTTTCTTTCTTTCATTACTGCTATGCTCAACTCAACTCCCCTTTGCTTTTTAACCATTGATTCTCCGACATTTTTCTTCAAGTTCTTGACTTTAGGATGATTTTAGTGTTCTGCATTGCCTAATAGTATTTGAGCTCGGAAAAACGAAACTTTATCATGAAAGTCTGAGGATGACTATTCACTTGTATTTCTATATGTGGTGTTTCTTTAGGATGGTTTTGTGCTGGTCTTATCTGTTTTCTTTGTCTTATATTCTTTTCCATAATGCTACCTGCACATGTTTGATGGTTTGCGCTAATTGCAGTCATCATACGGTTTTGTGGACTACCATGACCGATCATCTGCAGCACTTGCAATAATGACATTGCATGGACGCCAACTGTAAGTTTTCATATCTCCGTAATTATACTTGGTCGTTTTTGTACCTGTAGCCTAATTGATTCATTCACTTGACAATCTAAAACAAATGTGAGAAAATCTTTGTAAATAGTATACTTTGTGCCACTGATCCTCCTAATTTCAAGCATTCTCTTCTGGACTAAGCCCTCACTTCAGAATTGGTAGAATTAGTAATTTGATTGCATGTCTTGTATTGAGTAATTGAGGTTTGCAAATAGGCTATACAACTCTATTTAATTTTTACTTAGTTGTAAGTGCTACCTTGTTTTCTGTGTAAACTCATTTTTCATTTTTGGATGTCATTGATTTTATGTTTTTATACTTTATTAATATACTTTCCAGTTACGGTGAGGCGCTTAAAGTGAATTGGGCATATGCCAGCGGCCAAAGAGAGGACACATCAGGTTACTTTCAGTTTCATTTTTTCAGCTGTTTTTCAATGCCCCTTGCTTGTTCATGGTTTTTGATGGGTTATCCTTTCATCTTGTCAGGGCATTTCCACATATTTGTTGGTGATTTGAGTCCAGAGGTTACTGATGCAACTTTATATGCGTGCTTCTCAGTCTTTCCTAGTTGCTCGTAAGTTCCTTGCTTTCTGTTTCTTGTTATCCTGTATTTGTAATGGGTTGGGTCAAGTGCAAACAAAGTATTTTGTAATTTGGCATTTTGCACTTTTTTGTGTATTATTCTTTAAGCAATACCTTCAAATGTGTTAATACTATAAAACAATTAGGCGAAGGTAATGATACTCTTTTGCTGTTTGTGACACTTTTATGCATACCCGATTATGCCTGTCCATTTAAAAAGTTGTTAAATGCAGTGCCGGGGACATATTTCATGATCCTAAAACACTTAAGGACACTGTTGAGAAACAAAACACGAATCACTCATGTGGGAAAGGAAGCTGTCATTGAAATGTAAATGGCTAAATCACACTGTGCTCTTGCGATTTTGTCTAAAACTCCAAAAGTATTTGTAACAACAAATGGTTCTCTTTGATTGATGTTAACAATCTTGGTTGGCATGTTAAAGCAGACTGCTACCATCTCTCTTATGTTACTCATGTCTTAAGATCCTCTTTGGCTGTGTAAAAACACCAGGCTGTTGTTTTTGTTCCAAAAACCTTATGTTTGTTTTCATAACGTGTGTCATTTGCAGTGATGCAAGGGTCATGTGGGATCACAAAACTGGACGCTCAAAAGGATATGGCTTTGTTTCATTCCGTAATCAGCAGGTACTGTTTCCAGTTATCAGTAGCTGCTGAATCAAACTCGTTATTCAATTCAACAAAAGCCCAAGAAAGTGAACTGAAATGAACTAGATTTGCAGTTATCCTTTATTGCCATCTATTTCTGATGTGATTCCAAAATGAGGTTTCAGGGTTGTGGATTTATTGCTTAATTCATTTTATACTTTATGAACTTGTTGTTACACAATGTATTAACTTGTTTAGGAATTGAAGATTTTATGGTTAACAATGTTTTGCTTGGACATTGAGATATTGAGGACCTCTTCTAGAATGCTTGTACTTTTCTAGTTTATTTGGAGATATAAAGATCCATAGTGAAATTCTTTCTTTTTATTTTTTGATAAATCCATTTGCAATGTTTTTCTTATTAAATACTGATTGGTTTTCCAAGAACAAATTGAAGAATGACTTCGACATCCGGTGGCATGGATACTCTTATGTTGTGATTTTGCCATTTGGATGTTAACTGAAATTTCTTAAGAATTTGCTTCAGCCATAAACTAATTTACTGTAATTCTGATCCGCAGGAGGCACAAAGTGCTATTAATGACTTAACTGGTCAGGCATATAACTTTCATCCTTGGTTGCTTGGTTTTGCTATTCTGAGTCATCTGGGAACGATAAGTGCAGAATTTTGACGAGTCTCATTCTGAACTATAGGTAAATGGCTTGGAAACAGGCAGATAAGATGCAATTGGGCAACTAAAGGTGTTGGTTCCAATGAAGATAAGCAAAACAGTGATAACCAAAATGCAGTTGTTCTTACTAATGGATCTTCAGGTACCATTTTCTTGTAATTCAGCCCGGATTATGTAAAATAACATTTCTTTGCTTGATCTAGAAGGTCTTTGAGCCTTAGGTAGTTCCTAGATGGAGTTATTTCTCTCTCTCCTTCGGTCCTTTCTGTATCAAGTATGAAAGGGATTCAATCTGATTTCACTTGAGATAATGGCAAATGACTTTAATAATTAAGAACTGTATTATTTCTGTATTTCATATCAGCACTCATGGTTCATAGCTATTTGCTACTTAACAAGCATGCATAGATAGGTGACTAGCTCCTTTCAAGTTCCTAAAGTGTTTAGCCAGTCCCTGCTTTCATGAAGTAGACTGAAGTGTTTTTTCTGTTTTTTTTTTCATTATTGCATTCAGTTTGGCTTATCATAAGTTCTCTTTGATCTTCTTTTTGGCATAATTTTCTTCAGCTACAATCAGTATTGAATTCAATTTTTCCACTCAAGAGTTCTGAATTTGAGTTGAGCTATTTCCTTAGTATTGAGTTATTAAAATAGATATCTTTTGTAAATGTGTGCTTGGAGAGTTGAATGCTGACAGAGTTTTGCTTTTGTTTCTCGGTAAGCAGGAAGTCAGGAAAACACTAATGAGGAGGCTCCTGAAAACAATCCTGCATATACCACTGTCTATGTCGGCAATCTTTCTCATGTGGTAACTGGATGATGAATAAAGGAATATATTTATTGTACTGCTTTCTACATGTTTAGGCTGAACCCTTTTTTGTTATCTTGGAAGAGGAAACTTTGATCTCCAATATCGCGTTTCTTAAGCTAACAGAAACTTTTTATGGTGCTATAGGGACTATTATATCATTGTCAAGACATTCTCAAATTATAAAAAGTGTTTTAGGAAGTTCTGGTTTTGAGAATTATTGGTTTCCTGTGGAATTTTCTTTAACTTCTTTTGGTCTCTATCTCTCTCTCTTTCCTTTTCGTTTAAGTCCTGAATGGAAGTGAGTTAGATGTTGGCTCCTCGGCTCTGTACTTTCTGGTTGACAATTTGGTCTGTTCGATCAGGTTACTCAAGCTGAGCTGCATGGTAATTTTCATGCCCTTGGGGCTGGAGTAATTGAGGAGGTGCGTGTCCAGAGAGATAAAGGTTTTGGATTTGTTAGATACAACACTCATGAAGAAGCAGCCTTCGCCATTCAAATGGGCAATGGAAAGATAGTTTGTGGAAAGCCCATGAAGGTCAGACATGATATTACTTGACGGGTTTTCTTTTTCTTTTGCCTATTAGTTCCTATCATGTCAACATTGGTGCTGTATTGTGCAGTGCTCATGGGGTAGCAAGCCAACCCCTCCTGGAACAGCTTCAAATCCATTGCCACCTCCAGCTCAACCATATCAGATCGCTCCATCAACTGGTATAAACCAAGGCTACTCTGCAGCTGATTTGTTGGCCTATCAGCGCCAACTTGCCTTAAGCCAGGCAGCTGCATCTGGCCTTTCAGGCCAAGCTCTTGTACAGCTGACCGGACAGCATGGCCTATCTGCAGCTTCAATGGGCTTGAGCTCCAGTGGGTCCCAAGCTCTGTATGATGGATATCCTAACAGTTTGGCAGCAGCTCAGCAGCTCATGTATTACCGTTAATTGTAGGGCTATTTTTGGATGATTTTCTTTTGTGGGTATCTTTTCTTCTTTGAGTCATGGAGTTCTCTAAACTAAGTCTTTAATTACCTTTATCTGTGTTATATCGTGTAACATGTAATTTGAAAGGGGCATTTTGAAAACGATGCCCATCTCTTGGATTGAGTTTATTTTACTCTGATCAATCGTTCGGCAAACCTTGTCAAGAGTTGTGATCGTTGCCTTAAACTCATGCTGTGGGTGACCTCCCTCGCTTTTTCGTTAATAGAATAGTAAGGCCCTCTTGTTTATGTAACTCACAAGGAATGAATGAATAAATCTTGCTGAGAAGAAGCGCCTTGTGGTTAAATGAAAGAGTAGTGTGTGTGCGCGTAAATGTACTTTCCTCTCTAGGAAGAAACTAGATACGTGTAAAATTGTTGTAGTTCGCAGCAGCTCATAGTTAAGTATCGGAGTGGAGAGGAGCGTTTCGAGCAAATTAGAGTGGAAAGGTGGTATTAAAAAAAATTATTAATGCTTCTTAGAAGTTAGGATTTTTTTGCTACATTACTAAATTAAAACTCGTATGGATCTAGATACATTACTAAATTACTATTCTTTTTAGTTTCTTTTCTTTATAATATTCATTACCTATTGCCGATTTTATATTTTTCTTAGTTTCTTTTCTATTATAATATTCATCGATAGTTGCTTGCTTGCTTGCTGTTTTTCACAACAAAAATGAAGTCAAGTTAAGATTCTACACGTTAACTTGTTATTATCAAATGATTCAACTAAGTTGATTTTATAAAATCATCCTTTCTTAATCCAATCATCCACGTTTCCCCGCTCGGGTATGATTTTTTTCAAAATAGTTTTTTTTTTTGTTTAAAAACATATTAAAATAATTTTTTTATTTTTAATATCAACAAATCAAATCCATAAAAAAAACATTAATTTAATACGATTTAACAAAACAGTTTCACACCCACTTTAAAATATATATATTTTTTAATTTTTTAACATTAACCTATCAAATTTATATAAAAAAAAAACATTAAAAAAAATATTCTTTCATGTAAAAAGTCAGAACAGTTTTTAGCTTCAAGCGGAAGCTTGGACATTGATTGGCAAGAATAAATCAAGTCCAAGCCCGCCTACTACTACAACTCAAAAGTGATCCAAACTCACCAAAAATAGGTCCAAATGACTAGCTGCCAAGTAACAAAAGGAAAGTCCCTGCAGAAATTAGAGCAGCCGCTGTGGTCATGGAGAAGGAGCTGAGGAGCAAGAGACCTCATAATCATGCTCTACTGAAAGTAGATTACATTACATCCAATCAAATTTGATGAACTGATCTTCTTGTGATATGTCATTGTGTTCGTACCAATGAGGGGTACCTTTACAGCAAATCGAATTACAGGAGTCCTGCAAAAAGATTGTAATGACAGTCTACAAACTTAATTAAGCTCTTTGCTAGCCACTTCCTTGGCAATTGGAAGAGTTTGGACCACTAGTTTATGGCATTTGAAACATAAGAAAAAATAAAAATAGTTACGACCTCTTCTTGGTTTATATTATCTACACAGTATCAAAAATAGTTACTCCCATGTTATTAATTTCCTCTATTGTTAGAGTCCTTGCTTTTCGGTTACATTTCATGCAAGGGATGAAGGGCTTCTTGAGCTTACTTCGGATCTTGAAGAAGGATGGTCATTCTGCAAAAAACAATAATCGTTAGTTAATGTTAATTTTTCTCTTAATCTAGTGGCTTAATTTCATGCAGAATTAATTCTAGTGAGCTTACTAGCTGCATTGAAACTTGGCTAAACTTTGGAGAGCGTGCAACTGGACTAGTTGATGACAATGAGTGGTGGTGCATACTTTCTTCAGCAAATGCTCTCATTCTCTTAAGTTCTGGCAGGACAACCTTGCCTAGATCAGGCCTGTCTTTCCGCCTTAACTCTGCACACTTGAGTGCTAGCTTGCCAAACAATGTTGCCTCTTCAATTGGCCAATCAGGCACTGCTGGATCCAGCATCTGAGCAAAAGTGCCCTTTTCAAGTGCCCTGTCAACATGGTGGGTCAGTCCCATTGCCGGCTTCGCTGTTAATACTTGTAGAAACATGATCCCTAGAGAGTATATATCTGACTTTATGCCTAGCATGCCTGTTTGCTGATACTCAGGATCTATATAGCAGAAAGTGCCAGCTGTGGATGTCATGCGGTATTGAGTCACATTGTCAGCAACTGATGGTGGGACTAGCCTGGCCAACCCTACATCACTGATCTTGCTCACAAAGTTGCGGTCAAGCAAGATGTTGGCAGGTTTTAGATCACGGTGTACGAGTGGCTCGGGTTTAGTTTGGTGGAGGAACAGCAAGCCGGTGCCAATTTCAGCTGCAATTCGAAACCTTAGCTGCCATGACAAAGGTGGAGAGTTTCCTCTGCAAAAGAGACGGTCTTCTAAGCTTCCATTGGCCATAAACTCATATACTAAGCATCCATACTCAGGGCAGGCTCCCAGGAGGAGAACCATGTTAGGGTGCCTTATGCAGCACAATACCTCAACCTGCAACCAGTTCTCACCAGGTTAAGCAAAAATCTAAAACTTTTGTGCCTCTGAAGTTGAAGATAATTTTCGAAGGTTGTCGGTATAGTTTCAGAAGGACTTCTGTTGATTTGTTCTAAACCACGAATGGGTTAAGATATTCAATGGGTCATTCCTAAGCTGTTAAATGAATTTAAAATTAATTTTTTTTGAGAAATTTCTTTCTGAAAAGTGACTGTACTGATTTTTCCTTCAAGAAAACGGTTCAGAATAAGAGCTTGAAAGTTTCAGATATTGAAGCATCTGTAGAGAATTTTCTTTGGGCCACATACCTCTTGCTGAAACTGCGACCTTCCTTGAGCTGCGTCTGGACGTAAAACCTTAATTGCTACGGGTGTGTGGTCCAGATAACTCTTGTATACTGGACCATAACCCCCTTCTCCAATCTTAAGAGACTGAGAAAAGTAGTCTGTTGCAGCTTCAATTTCTTCGATTGAGTATCTCCTGTATCTGACATCTGAATTTGCTAGAGCATCTAGGGCCTTTCTCTTCTCTTCTGCTTCTTTGCGTGCTTTCATTTCTGCATTAATCCTTTTTTGTGATTCCAGCTCAGCGATTCTCTGAGCTGCTTCTGCAGCCTCAATTGCTGCTTTGGACTTGGCTTTTTCCTTTTCTGCAATTGCCAATGCAGCTTCCTCAGCTAGTCGGGCTTCTTCCAATTTCTGCTCTTCTTCTATTTTCCAGCGCTGGAGCTCTCTTGTCTGCAAAGAAGTTTATCTCAGAACACTTTGTGGGGTTCTTAAGGCCACATGACAAGAAGATGCAATTTCTTGTACCTTTTGCTTTGCAGTGAGTGCTTCTCTGCAGGCGGAACTGTACATTTCCATTGTTTGCTTGAGCTCCAGCTTCAGCCTTCTCATTTCCGCCTCCACATCATCCTGAGATTTTACAGCACCGCATGTTAATTTTTGCATTTCATCTATATATTTAATGTAATTGTTAGCTCTCACAAACAGTAATGTAGATAGTGGATTGCTTGTCATTTGAGAAAACTAGAAATCGTTGTCAGCTTTACAGGAAGGTGGGCAACATTTTTTAATCTGCAAGGATCAACTAGAACTTTTCACAGATTAGTTTGTTTCTAGGGTAACAAGGTTTAGATCTGTGTTTATTTAATATTACACTATTTGAGGATTCTGGTGTTATAGACATAAGCTTATTCGTTTATAGAAAATGCAGGTCCTACATTTCTGATATTCAAATGAATGGCTAAACGCTCTTACCGCAGCTGATGGCATCTGGTCACTTTCATTTGAGAAGGTTGATAATTCAGGTGAAAAGCCACCTTGATCCAGTGACTTCCTTCCATGATGCAGTGATTCAAAGCTATAGTTGCTGTCAATGTCAGAGAAGTTTGACAGCCGTGGAGGGGTGCGGCTTGTTTCAGTGTTGTCATAAAATGCTGGAAATATGCGATCAATGCTTGGTCTGCCGGAGCTGACAAAGGATATATCAGTATCTGGAACCGAGAGTTCACCATATGATTTTCCAGTTAAACCTCTCCTGGTGAATGGTGACCTGTTTTCAGTTGCAAAATGTCTCAAGTTAGTCCTTTAAGAGACTGATAGATTTTCTGCTTTCTCATTTGGGTACTATAGAAGACACAGGGTCATCGATAGGAGTCCGGATGAATTGTTCTAAAACATTTCAGGCCTTTTCTTCACTAGCAAACTAGCTATGTCGTTAATATATGTTTTCAGAGTTTCATTGTTCCTCTTACAAAGCAATGACGGTGAGCACTGAGCATCTCTTACCTGAAGGATTCTGTATCGCCAACTGATTTTCGAGGTAGCTCCAGTGGTGGCTTCTCAGCTACTGATTGAAAATACATCAGTAATTCAAGATGATCAATGGGAGCTGACTTAGATCATGGAAAATAAATACAAAGGAAAAGAAGTAAAAAACAAAATCGTTGACCTCTTTTAACACGAGTACGGGGGGTATGTGCATCCATAGAAGCTGGTGTTGTGCTGTTTTGGTTGAGTTGGTTATGCAATGAAGAGTTAACTGGTGAAGAACGGGAGGCAGCCCGCATGGATTGTATCTTCCCTTTGGCTATAACATATACAGTGCAAAAATCTGGTGCCCCCTTTGACACGCTGCCTGCGACATCTGCTGCTTTGAATCTTCTAGGAAGAAATTTTTTGGAAGTTCAGGAATTTGGAATAAATTTATGCTCTCATAATATCATTAGTCTTTACACTCATCCAGACTGCTAATGCAAAGCTTGTTAGCCATGTTCACATGCCTACTATCACATTTCAACATACTAATTTATAAATATAAAACAATTTATCATAGCATCTGACGCTAGTCTATCTTGTCTGTCACAGCATTTGAGATGGATGCATTGTGTCGTTTATAGCAATATTTTCAGAAATCTAACTTCTAAACACTCATCTTCTATATCAGATATAAAAGTTCTGGTACATAAATTTTCCTGCTAGTGATTTATCAAGAGAGGTACATACCTAAGAAAGCCTCCTTTTGCCGACGCACCAACAATCAAAGTCTCAATTGCAGTCTGGGTAACGTATTCAGTTAATGCTTTTGCGACATCCGTGTCTTCCAGTACGACATCCTTGCAGTTAATCTGATGTCAAAGTTGAATACAGAAGTTTAAAGACTTAGGAATATGATGTAAAATGTGTGCTTTCTTAAAAGTCCTTCGTGAATCCAATTTATATAGAATTCTAGAGCAACTATACATGTACTCTTGATAATAATGTAGGTAAATGTTTCTTGCAGGATAGGCTTTTCAAGATTGAGTGTGCATTGAAAGAAAATGAAGGTTTCATCTTCAACACTCACATCTTTACGTGTGCAGAAACAGCGGAAAGGAAGGAACAAATCCTTGGAATCGGGACTGGATGTGCCATTGGAATCAGAAATTTGGTTCAGCCCTGCAATAAAAATGATCAGGAACATGTTGAGAAACTTCTCCTATGTGAGACTATTTTAAAAGAAATGTATTCATTGCAAAGCTATACTGCTTCTTGCACGGCTTCTTTCCGTCGGCATGAAAATCCATGATTTGATTTCATTTGTTACCAATTTTCCATCTTTTTTTATGCATAACTTCTAAGGAAAATAGCATTTCTTGTTAATTAAAATGATGCTTTCAGAAAAATATCATGAAAGCAAGTTGCAAAATGGAATCCATGACAACTTTCAATTTGCATCTGTAATCTGCACGGATAACGAGGTTGAATCCTTACTTGGGGAAGCATAATATGAAGATAAAGATGATTTGAGATTGACATGGATGAGAATAACAGTCTGCCCTTTCACCAAAAGATTGTCAATAGTCCATTTGAGGGCGATTTGGCTGCCTTTATCCTTGTCTATTGCCACTGCAATTAATCCATTTCCTCCATTCCTTTTCTCCGGCATAGACCTTGGCATCCACATATCTCTCTATAAACTAATTTATATCCTTGCAATTAATAACAGGACTTTTGAAACGTTATGCAGATTGATTTCTCTTCTTCTATCTTATCAGAAGCTTCTGAGAGCCTTTTAATCACCTTCAAGTTTCTCTTCAGGAAACTCAGGAATGCAGTGCGTATATCAAAAATTTAATGCAAATGGGATGTTTTTGCTTTTCTTTTCTTTGATTATTGCTTCCTTTCTCTAGAGGCAGAGAGAAAGGAAGGTAACCTAACCGCTTTGTGGTTCTGCAATATCCTTTTTCCCTCAAGTTCAGCGATCCTATCTGTGTCTTCCTAAATTAGGCTGGCTTTTGTTTTTTCACTTTTTTGTTTTTTTGCTCTTCTTACTAACTTGATCGATACAAGCCATCCTCAAAATTCTCTCCCCCCACAAATTTCTCTCTGGTGCTTGACCACAGACATTCAGGTGCCATCAGATTTTTGGTTCTTTTATCCTAATTGGCATGCATAGGGTAAGAGATATGAGGCCTTTGACTCCTTAATCCACTAGTCTTAAATTGTTGCACAAAATCAGTTTCTTACATTAAATAAATGGACAAGAAAATTTGTTTTCTTGGAGAGGTAAGGTAATTTATTCTTCATTCAAGTATTACATTTAGGCTGTTAAATTAATATCGCGGACTTTCATTAAACAGTCTGAGCATGCCTCTTCTACACATGCTGGATGAAGGTCATAATCACACACATCACAAGAGAATGCCCAGAACTTGCCTTGCCCGTTGCAGCAGTCACATACATATGCTTTTGCCATGTCCAACTTCAGAGCATGTTGGTGCTTTATATCTTTTACTTGCCGAGGTAATGCATCTCCTTCCTCCTTCAAAGTTGCTTCGATCTCTGTAATCCTTGACTCTGTAAATGGGAAAGCCTTAGCACCATATAAGGAAATCATGGCTTTCCCATCTGTTCTAATGATCTTCCCATCTTGTCCAATAATGACCAAAGCTGGAATCCCTTTAATGTTAAAGATCCTGCAAAGGTCTTGCCGTGTCCTGTCCTCGTATGGAATAGCAAGCCATGGCATGTTACTTAGGTTGGTATTAAATTCTTTAAGGTCTCGGTCTGTAGAGACTAAGATAATTTCAAAGCATCCATCATTGGTGGTTATGATCTCATTGTAATTTTGGATAAGTTGCGTAGTGAAGGCACGGCTTGGAGGGCACCAGTGTGCGCCAAAGTAAAGGCCTATTGTCTTGCCAACAAGTTCAGATACAAATATCTGCAGAAAGGTCAAAAAATGTCAAAGTTATGCCTGGCATGCCATTTGTAAAATCAGGGATAAAATTAAATCACCTTTCTAGTATCTCCTGATAAAACATAGTTTCGTCCTTCATGTGCCAGAAGTTGCTGTAATTTTCCTCCCTGGCGCTTTGCATCATCGATAGACCTCAGTTCGTCGAATCTTTCCCTGGTGAAGGGAAATGCTTCAGCACCAAAGTCTTCTATCAATCCAATCATATCTTCTTCAACTGATATTCCATCTGAACCCAACGAGATACATGATGGAATGCGATTAACATGATAGATGTCACTCAAATGTCTATGCAAGTTTACTTCAAATGGGACTGCAAGCCATGGCATACACTTGAAGTGTTCCTTGAATCCATCCTCATCGCGATCAAAGGAGATGAAGACAATCTCTAGTTTTTTACCAGTACCTCTTAGGCTATTATAAATTTTCACAAGCTGGGGAGCAAATGCTTTACATGGCCTGCACCAGTTTGCCGAGAAGAAGAGGCAAATTACCTTACAATCACATGATGACAAGGGCACCTAAACTCAAATCAAAACGAGATTTTGAACTTTAGTTATTTCATTACAATGAAAAATTCCTTTTTAGCAGCTAAGTAAACTCTCATTTTGTTTTTCCACTTTCATAAACCTTTCAGTAATCAAACATAAAAATATAAAAGCTCTGCAGTATAAGAGAAGGAAAAGGGATTTTAGAGGGGGGGAAAATTGCAGAAAAAGAGAGCTTCTAAGGGAATACCTTTCCTTCACCAGATAAAAGATAATCTATCCCTTGAGATGATAAGATGGCCACGAAGTCACTGCCCTCAACAAATTTAGCTTGACCATCAAGCCCTGCCATAATACTACAAGCAAAAGTTGGTAATCCTCTCTTCTTCTTTTATATGCTATCCTTGAGAGATGCTGATGAAGAAAGTGAAATGGCACCACAGAAGAGTGTCATTCACAACAGAATCCAGCAACTAAACACTATTTAAAAAAATATAGGAGGCTTCAAATTCCACAAGGGAATTTAGTACTTTGTGACTATTTTAAAATATTCTTATGCATGAACAAGGATTTTGAAATATTCTTACATTATAATCCTATTTAAGCATGCATAGCATATGCTATAATGACCATTTTCATTAATGAAGTTCTGTTATATGAAAGTATACTAAACAAGGAAGAGGGATGCACATGCAAGATGGCTATCAAGAAACAAGAACCACCAGCTTCACATATTCTCATTCTTTTTTCTTTTAAAGGACCCACGATTTTTTACCAAGGGTGAGTGGTATGCATCAATCAAAGGACTAAAATTGCATTTGATGAGCTCAATATCACTTTTTGAAATGCCCCAAGCCTTGATAAGAATCCTGGCAAGCATTTGTCCTAATGGGAAGTGCAGCAAGACCACTTGTCAAAATGGTGGTACTGCAAAAAGAATCTATTAGTAAGTTTTCATCTGTATTCACATTTTATATCCATGCCACATGTAAAGGCAATTGTTTTGTTTATGGCCTAGAACAGGGCTAGCTTTTTTGCTCTCTTCTGCTCTCAATTTTGCAGACGACAGCTTAAGATTAGATCATGCCAGTTATTGTAATGATTTATTTTTTTTAGAATTGTGTGAATTAATAGTGAATTTTTTATAAATTCTGGGTTCTCTGTTTTTCCTCTGTCAAACATCACAGGAAGAGCAGCAACATGGGATACATGAGGCAACAATTTGGCAAGTAAAGATTGGAAAAGGAGAGCATTTAACCACCAGTAGAGTCACAAATCAGGGATATTCATGTTAAGAATACGATATCAAGTGCCTCAACGTACCACTAGAAGCTTCTCAAAATTATTCCTTTTGGATCATTGCATCATTGGAATATAAAACACTCTTGATGCTGAAATCATGAGAATTAGACACGGATGGGATTTCTAAGATTCCCATAAGCGTAAAGCAGGACTCAAGTAGAAGAAACCAACTAAAACGTCTTATTTCTGATGCATATGGCCTACAAACCCGAAGTCTGCTCATCTATTACACCATTTTTAACAATTTAAGCTTTACCTTAAGAAATAAAGCACAGCGAGCAAAAGTACCTTGGTATTTCTGCTGATATCCTTTGTTGGGAGTTTGAGAATTGAGAAAGAGAGGGAGAGAGGGCTGGTCAGATTCCACAACAAAACAAGGGGACAAGAGAAACGTGTGAGAGGATAAACCCAACCCAAGAGGGGATGTGAAGGAATAAGTAGGGCAAACAAGTGTAACCTTAGATAGAGATACAGGTCTCTATCTATCAGACAGGTGTAGTGACAGGTAAGAGTTAAGCAAAGGACCTATTAACCTCACCAGGTATATTCCATGATTATGCAGGCATTAGATCCTATTTAAGTCCTAATTTAATTATTTAAACAGTAATTATCTTGGGTTTTCCTCCCTGATTTTGTCAAAAGCGTAGAAAGATTTAGTTGCACCATCATGTAGCAGCAAGAGGACATAAAGAACTTAAATATAACTCGACCAGTGTCATTACATGGGCAAATATGAATTAGGGCAAAATAAAGTGGCACTTGCAACAAACTATATCCTTTCATCTTAATGTAGCTACTCCAACCCTTGGGCCAATGCATAATTTGGAAAAATAACAGTAGTGAGCTAGCTTTATTCATTCAATTCAACCATTGACAGAGAAAGAGAAATCATCATCAGTCATTGCTCTAGAAGAATAGACTTCACTTGCATAGGAATTACTGAAGTCATCATTGTCATTGTCTCTCTCCTTCAAATCCTCAATTTTGGCTACAGCCTCCTTCAAATCCCACCTGTTCTCCATATTCCATTCACAGCAGCACATCCCAGTTTTCAACAGCTTTAGCATCTCTTTCTCACAATTCTTAGTCCTCATTATATCCATATCAAATACCTCTCCTGTCCACTCTTCTCTAACAACTGAGTTAACCCAAGTTGCCAAATCTGCACCGCCACCCCTGCCTTGCATTAGATAATTTTCAGGGAACTTGCCTGTCAAGATTTCCAGAATTAGTATACCAAGACTCCACACATCAGTCTTCCTTGTAGTGCGGTCAGAGTGAGTGAATTCAGGTGACTTGTAGGCAACCATAACTTGTTGAGCATGGTCTCTATTAACCAAAGGAACTAGAGCATAATCTGTCAAGAGGGGCTCGAATGTATCATCTAGAAGCACATTGGAGGATTTTAGGTGACCATGAGGCAGAGCTAATGTTGGGAACTCTTTGTAGAGATAGACCAACCCCCTGGCAACTCCTTTGACAATCTTCAGCCGTGTTGGCCAGTCAAGCCATGGTTTTCCCGGAGCACGCTTGGCTGAAAGATAAATCCATCAATGCAGCAAAATTAGTAGGATAAACATTAGCAATGTATTAGCACCCTTTTCTTTTCGTTGTATGTAATTGTGATCATAAACAATGATCCATACCCTAAGGCAATCCCGTCTGTCCATCATAGTGAAAGACAAATGGTTCAGAATCCTTCCTCCACGTATGCGTGGATGATTGTCTAAAATCGTTTCCATTGGTTTATGTGAGTGTTAAAGAGAGAATACTTACCATGAAGACGAGAAGCCAAGCTGCCATTTTCAATCAAGTCAGAAACCAAAAGCTTCTCTTCTTTTCTGTAGTAGTATGCCACTAGAGGGAGCAAGTTAGGGTGTGACAATGTTCCCAACTTTCTCATGTGCTCATGAAATTCTTCATTCCCTACGTTACTCATATGCCTAAACCTCTTCACAACCATAGAAGGTCCATCCGAAAGAACTGTCTTGTAAGATGAACCAAGAGTACCACTGCCCAAGACTTCAGCAGAGGCCTTAAGAAGGTCTTGCAAGTCAAATCTACCCCTATCATATCTTACAAAATGCAACTGCCCATTATCAACCGTTTTTGCATCACCAAACTGATCTGATGATTGAATTTCCTTTTTTCCAACGCCATTCATGGCAATTTTCTTTTTGGAATAGTTGAATTTGGGTGTTTTGGCTGTGCGGCAACAGATGCAGGAAAAGGCAACAATAGCAGATAATGCAACCACAGCTACAACAGTAACCACAATTATCATCATGATCTTTTTCTTGGATGATTTGCACGCAGGCAGTGGCTTTCCACATAACCCTTTATTCCCTGCATCATGCATATGAAAATGAATGCATTAAATATTGCAGCAGCCATAATATATATAGTATTCTCTGCAGAGAAATTCATTTTACGGTCCATAATTTGACTTCTACGACCAGAATCAGATCAACAACATACCACTTACATAGAAAGATGATTCACGGATATTATAGATATGGTATAATAATACAGCTGATTGTTAAATTAACTAAATTTTCATGTACATCAGCTAGTTTATTTGATTTCCAGTCACAAGGTCACTTACTCGTCAGGGTATTTTTAGGCCAGTTTTCGAATAATTATCAAGAGAAAAGACTGAAAAGGAATTCTACTCGCATCCAAAATAGATTTATGAGAACATGAAAAGATTTGATTGGATTGAAAAGCATAGATGGTACGTATACGAATTAACCTGTGAAAGAGCTTGGACTGAAGTGAGCAAGACTAGCAGGAATCTGACCCTCGAAATTGTTATCTGCAGCATTAAACACAGTCAAGTTTTCTTGAGGAAAGCCAGGTAACTTCCCATCAAGTTGATTCCCTTCAAGACTCAACTTTGTTAGTTTCTGCGCGGAAACAAGTGATCTTGGAATTCCACCAGTAAACTCATTGTGTGCCAAATGAACTTCCCTCAATGAATTCATGCCATCAAATGCATCCTCGGCAATTTTACCTGAGAAACTGTTGTTAGACAAAAACAAGTTTTTCAAGGGGCCAAGTTTTTTCACTTGAGGCATGGAACCCTCCAAGCTATTATTCATGAAGCTTAATGTTCTCAACTTTGACAATTGCGTCAAGATGTCTATGTTGATGGTGCCCGTTAAGCCCATATTCTCAAGTTGCAACTTATCGATGGTGCCATCACCATTGCAACGCAAACCAACCCAATTATTGGTGCTACCATTGCACGGAGGATTGTCTGACACATTCCAATTGCTTAGCAAGGAGTTTGTAGACAAAGAGTTCTTGAAGTTGACAAGGATTTCAGCATCAGTAATTGCACCATGTGATGTGACAAAGAATTGGCAAGCCGTGACCATGATGTAAAATAGCAGCAGCATCAGGTGCCAATATGCTACCTTACGAGCCATAAGGAAGATGTGTGAAGTTTTCTTTCAAGCATCAAATATTGAACAAAAAAGAGTGGATGGGAAATGATTAAGAGGGTGTCGACAAAGACTAGGAAATTAAGCGTTGAGAGAAGGCAAAGGGACAAATGATGGAAGTTGAGGTTGTGATCGACCAAGTCCTATGAAGCATGAGCTGTGTTATAAGGAGGCCGGCCATTTGACCCTTTTCTTATTTGTGTGTTTCTTTATATTTTCTTGATTGCTAATGGTCTGTCCAGGTAATTAGATCTAATTAATTATATATATGGCTGCTTTCGTTGTTAATAAGGCATTAAGCCCTCTGGCTGTAATCTGTATGAAAATGACAAGAAAATCACGTTGATTTGTTACTTCTATGTCATTAAGCTTTGTGATTTGTGTGTTTCCATCCACGGCGGTGTGTTTGATAGTGTATAATAGCGGTTAAGAGTGTTTTTTATTCAAAAAAAATATCAAAATAATAATATTTTATTTTTAAAAAATTATTTTTTATATTATTACAATTCAAAAATATATAAAAGATAATTTTAAGGAAACAAAAGGAGATTTCAAATGTCTGGGAAACGCAACTTCGAATTCAAAATGACTATTTATCTTTGATTATTTGTTAAATAACTAAGAAAGATGTACTCATAGGGCGGGCGCTCTAGGAATCTATAAGAGTTTCAAAGGTTATGAGTGATGAGTGCTCAAGGGGAAACTCAGTATTGAATGCATGCATGCTTGTTAACAGGAATCGATAGCTAGTGGTATCTAATGGCTTGTTAATTTTTCTTGCCAAATGGGTGATTGATGGATATTTGGTTTTTTCTTACCTTGGGAGGGATCATACGGGAATGAAGACAAGCCGGCCACAGACAGGTTCGATGTCCTTGTGTGCTGAGCATAAATTAAGATCCTAGATTCTACATCCCCACTTACGCGAGGAAATATATATACATCTTTAATATATATATATATATATATTGCACTAATTGCATGCTGTTTCTATATATATATTCAACGATCAAGGCACCATTAATTATAATTATAATATGTTTTAAGCTCTTCATGAAATCTTAAATCCATTCGGATTAAAAGATATATGTACGTAGAATTATTTATAAAACGATTTTACACTAGAAATCCAAATTTCTTGTTTCATTTAATTTTTATACACTACGGTTCCTCATGAAAAGATATTCCTTGTCAGGCAAGGATTAAAGAGGTGATTTGAAAAGGTAAGAAACCACTTAAGTGTGTATGTCAATATGAACTTGCTAGCTAGCTACTACATTTGATGTGGGGTAGTGAAGTTGAATGTACTGTTCAATCATGGAAAAGAAAAATGTGTTAACTTGGCCTTACCCATGATTTTGTTCTATGATGAAGATTATTAATTGGAAAGATAACAAAAACAAACTGAAAGATCCACCACAAGTTATTAAATTGAGCTCATCACTAATTAAAGAGCCAAAAAAGAGTATCTACGGGACAGATGGAACCTTGGACTCCACAGGATTGGCTTTGTGGTTGGGTCCCAATCCACCTGTGCCTCTCTAGGTCGACCTGTGACTCTGTCGCTCTCCCCTTGCCACCCATTACACCACGTGTCAAGCACAGTACTGCCCTGTCACAGGTATCACTGCTTCACATCTTTTTCCTCAATGACGACTTGGCAGCCCTTAATTTGTTCTTCACATCATTGAAAATCTTTCGTTGATTGCCAATATATACAGCTCTCACGAGATAACGCAAAGCCTTTCTGATGCTTTTACATGCATCAAATGCTTGCTTTAGGTACATTCTCACCTGCACTCCTCCTTTGTGGTCACAAAACAGTATAGCGGATACATGTGCATGTGTGTTTCACGCTGTGCTGATTTTTGCAGTTGCAGTTTGAAGAAACTAGTTCTTTTTCTAATAAAGATTTTAGGAGATAGTTTTCATAAAATTATAATCTATATTAATTAACTAAACATTATAGTTTTAACCACACTGTACTCCTGCATGCTAAAATCCTACTTGTACGTGTGTGCAAGCAAGATGTTATTTACCCATTGACCCCATATTCTAAAAATGTTGCTTTCTTCATGCAACTATAAAGTTTTACAGTGTCACAGAGCTCCTGCTTCTATCAACTAAATTGTATATAAAATACAAGCCCTTGTTATGCTAACTCTCAGTCAACTGATCTCCCCCCATAACTTCAAGCATGATCAACACCTCCACCGCTTCTGGTGACACCCTAATAGATATCCATTCCTCTGGTCGACATGTAACTTTTCCCGACGAAAACAATCAGTCCAACCAGCTGCGGGCTAGTGTACCCTTGTTACTTCAACCATCATATGCTAGATCAAAATCATTACTCTTCGATGAGCTACGTAATTTTCGAATAAGCCTTAAATGGTGTGCACTTGATCATTCCACCTGCATAGGAAAATTTGTGTCCTGCTTCATCTTCGTATTCCTTGCCATTATTCTCCCTATTGTAAGCTCCCTTTCCATTAGAGTCCCATCCTCGGCACCAGCTAATGACCCCATTTCTTACAACAAGCTGGTGCAGCTTCCTGAGTCTGTCTTGGCTTTAATATCTTTCTTTAGTCTTTTCCGTTTCTTCAAAAGGTACGGTCTGCGCCAACTCTTGTTCCTGGATGACTTACAAGAGGACTCATTGTTCATTCGACGTGGATACTCCCGCGAGCTCGATAAGGCTTTTCGGTACCTAGCCTGCATACTGTTACCATCTTTCTTTGTCGAAGTTGCACACAAAATCATATTCTTCTCCACAGTCAAAATATGGTTACCGTGTAATGTTTTTCCTGGCAATATTCCATTGAACTCCATCATGTTTGTGTTGGTGTTGGCATCATGGGTTTATAGGACAGGAGTGTTCTTGTTGGTTTGTGTCCTGTTTCGGTTGACTTGTGAGCTCCAGATACTTAGATTTGAAGGGCTTCACAAGTTGTTTGATGGTTGTGAATCGGATGCAGGTGTCATATTTAGGGAGCATGTCAGGATTAAGAAACAATTGTCCTTTACAAGCCACAGATATCGGTTCTTTATCATATCCTGTTTGGTTACAATTACAGTTAGTCAATTCGGATCATTGTTGCTGGTTTTGGGATTCAACAATGAGAAAAATTTCTTCAATTCCGGAGACCTTGTGGTAAGAAGTTTGTCTTTCTAATAAGTGCTTTGCAGTCTACAAGATTGATGATTTCTAATACTTTTGAGGGATTAATGCAGATTTGTTCAGCAGTTCAACTATGTGGATTCTTCTTATGTTTGCTAGGAGCTGCTAGAATCACACATAGAGCTCAAGGTATTGTGTCAATGGCAACTAGATGGCATATGATTGTTGCATCAGCATCTGCATCTGCCAGGATAGACCAGGGGAAAAGCCACGTGCCAGAAGCTGATGGGACTCTAGCATCCAATACCGAAGACAGCGAGTCTGATTCTTCAGATAATTTCATTGCAATTTCCTCACAGGATCCATGTTCTTTCCAAACCAGGCAAGCTTTAGGTGGGTAGAACTCGTGAACTAAGTTTTTCTCACCTGCCCTTGTTGATTTGCATATGATAACATCCACTAATGTTCTCTTTGCAGTGGCATATTTGCAACACAACAATGGGGGGATCACGCTGTTTGGATTTGCACTTGATCGAGGATTGCTTCATACTCTCTTCGCTTTTGAGTTCTCTTTGGTGCTATGGATTCTGAGTAAAGTGGTGGTTTTATCTTAATAGTTTTCCCTAGTACTTTTAAGTCCACCAATGCCTAAGATGTGAAAAATGTAAGGCATTATTCTGAAGTTGTAACTTGGCTGTTTATTAAGGAATAATAAGATCCCTCTTTCGTTCATGTTTATTATTGCTAGATGAAGATCAATGACACATCTCCATGCTTCTGCTCAGTCAAATATTTTGTAGGCACGCATCGAGGATCACATTACAAAATGAATCGATTTCAAGATTGTACGATGAACACATTTCTTTTTCAAAATGATGAATTAGAAGTTAAACTTCCTGAATCCATACACGGTTATGGAATGGCAAATCAAGATTAATCTATTTATTCTTGATATCAGTAAAACCTCAACGCTTTTGTGGAGCATGGTAACTTTTATTATTTACCTTTTTGAAAAGAAGACCACAGCCAGAGATTCTGGAGGATCCCTTCTTTTTTTACTTCCTTTCATCAAAGACAATTCCAAAATACATAAACCATTGATTGAGACATCGAAAATAAACCCTGAAAGACATTTATGTTTTATTTGGGCACCATTCAGTGCAAATTGAAAGCAGTTTTCAAGTGCTGCAACTGCACAACAGAATCTTTTGGTTCATTTCTACATCATGCTAACCAGTAAAATGCTTCACATCATGCTAACCTGAAGGAGAGGGAGCTATCTTATTCCCGACTATCCCAGTCATGGACCTAATGGTGTCTCATGTGAGGAAAATTTAACATCAGATGCACCAACTAGTCACATTCTTGGAGAAGACATGGGAACTGGTTAATACTGTTGACAATATTTTGAAGGCATGCAATAAGCTTGTCCCCTTGACGTCTTATAAGGTCAGTTTTGAAGCCCTCGATGTTCTTTGAATCAGCAGCTTCGAGGTCTGCCATCTCAGGAAAGTTGCCATTAACTACAGCCTGGATCATTTCAGCATTCTCATGAAGTTTTTCCACCATCATTTGCTTCATCTCTTCTGTGCTGGGCATTTTCTTTTTACGTCCACGATGGATTTTAGGCTTCTCATCCCCATGGGCATTTTGAGAATTTTCTTTTCTACGGCATTTCTGAGGCTTTTCTTCCTCGTGACTTTCCTGAAGTTGTGTTTCTGCAAGGATTGACTGAGGCTTTTCATTTGTGCAGCATGTCTGATGATTTTCTTCCAAATATCTTTCCTGAGTTTCCTCTTCTAAATGGATTGCCCGAGGCTTTTCCTTTGAGCAGCATGGCTGAGGGTGCTCTTCCGCAGGGCTTTCCTCAGGTTCCTCTTCTGCATGGATAGTATGAGGCTCTTCTTCTGCACAACTTTCCTGAGGATCCTCTTCTGCATGGATTGTCTGAAGCTTTCCCCCAGCATTGTATATCTGAGTGCTTTCTTGCACCTGACTTTCCTGATGTTCTTCTTCAGCATGGACTCTCTGAGGCTTTTCCACTGTGCAGTATATCTGAGAATTTTCTTCCACACATCTTTCCTGAGGTTTCTCTTCTGCATGGATTGTTTGAGAGTTATCCTCTCTGCAGCATTTGTGTGTCTTTTCTTCCATAGGGGTTCTCAGAGACTTTGACCGCCACCTTTGTTTCTTGGTCCCTGAGAGTCAAAGGAGATTGTAAGAGCGCAGCTGGAAATATAGCCTGTCACCTTACTCAAAAGCAGCTCTACTATCATGCTTTCATAGGTCCAAGAACAACAAAGCATAACCACAATTCATTTACTATGACCAGGATAAATAGCTCGAGCAACTTGAGCAGCTATGCCATCAAATGTACTAACCTAATTTTCATGGTCTCCACTGTAAATTCATGTCATTTCAAGCTACTTGATACAACAATTTGAATATAATCCGACCTTTATTTATATGCAGTTTCCATTATGGCAGTAACCCAGGTGATGCAATTGCATTGCCATTTATTTCAATCTCGTAATTTTGGAAAACATAGAAGTTAATATGGAAGCATCTATGGGTCCTACTAAAATGAAAATTAAATCAAATCATTACATGCTAGGCTAGTGTGCTATAGAATTGAACTTAATAGGGAGAGCTGCAATGAAGACATGTGGTTATGAAAATGCAGCTGAAACATTACAAATTACATTCCAAAATCAGCAAACACAGCTGCAAATGGTAATAAATGTGTTGGTTCCAATATTACCAGGTATCTCCAGGGGAAACATCAGACAAAATGGAATCCAACACATTCACTTCGAATTAGAAGACATAGGTACTTGGGAAATTACCTTTTGAGGTTCAAGCAGAAACTTCTGCCCTGTAACCTATAGTAGCTTATTTCATAATTTCCACAACAGAATTCCAAAATCAAACGTTCAAGAACTTTTGTGACACATCTAAAGTGAAATAGCAATTGCACTAACATGAACAAAAACAGGATTAAAACTTGATCATAAACAACGCAAAGTCACATTCATAATTACCAAGTTAATTAGCAATAACTAAAATCACTGCATGCTAAATTGGAGATGAAGCATACCGGGGTTTGTTATTGCATGAAGCAAGTCAGGCTTTTCAGAGTCAGTATCTGGATCTGGATCTGGATCCGGATCCGGATCCGTATCTGGGTGTTCCTTGTGGCACCACATATAATCATCAATAGCTCTGAAAAGTTCATCATTAAAATTCTCAGGAAGTCCGAACTCCCTTCTCCTTTCACTCTCCAAAGACCAATAGAAGTCACTCCGGGACTCAGACTCCTTGTCCCAATTTTTAATCAGGTTGTACTCATTAACCAAGGAGTTCCACTTAGTCCGACATTGATTCAAATTCCGGGCAACATCCAGGACAACGCAGTTATCGACAATGATCTTCCATTTCTGATAGGTAGATAAAGCTTTCAAACAATCCTTTTCAACAGCAGCGATCTCATTCACTAGAATCAACGCTTCTTTAGTTGTCCACTCCGGGGATACCTGAGAACGCGTGCGTGGAGTGCTCGAAGAAACACGCAATTGATTATTATTCTTGCTCTCTCGTTGTTCCTTTCTACGCTTCTTCTTATTAACAATTACCTCCATTTGAACCTCTGCCATGTTAATTAAGTTAAAATAAATCAAACCCATTTCTCCGAAAAGCTTATCAAGTTCTTCACTTTTTGTCATTCAGAAACTAACCCATAATTGTAAACCAGAAAAAAAAAAGTGCAAGTGGAGAGACATGCTGATCAAGTAATTTAAAAGGAGGCAATTGGGTTTTTCTTTAAGACAAGTACCAGAAGAAAGGAGAGTAATGGTGCAGAGATCAGCCGCAGCGTTTCAGGGTGGCAGTGCTGATGTCCATTCTACGGCGGAGAGAATGAGTGACGGGGCTAGGAGGCGAGGGAGGGCCTTCGGGTTGAGCTCGTGGTGGTGCTTCTGTTCTTCTGTCTTGTGGAGTCCAGAGTGTGAATGAGAGTGAGTGAGATAGATTTTGATCAGGGCAAGCCTAGGCCTATCTTGCTCTGCTCTAGGGATTGCCAATTTTTTTAATAATATATTTATTGTCAATATATTATCATATTATAATATCTGGTTTTATGGTTTGTTTTATTGGTTATAAATTTAACAAATTATATTAGCGAAACGGAATGAGGTATTTCAATTTTATTTTTTATTTGCTGATGGCTACACTAAGATTAGAATTGGATAATAAAAAAATAAAAAGGATATGCCGTCCCGTAGGCCCACTATAAGCGTATTGCTGTTTTATGAAAAAGGCAAGCTCAACTGATACTAAGAGCTACTCATGCAAGCCCAATGTGTTTTAGCTTTTTGAGCCCAAAAGGCTACAGCCTATTACCTTTTTGAATCCATCACAGGCAAGAGGTTACAATACAAACCTTTTCGTTTTTCATCGGTCTGGTCCGGTCCGTGACCCAATTTAAAGATAGGTTACAAAGTTAGTGAATCAATTGAAAATATTATCATTTAAAAAAAAAAACTAAAATGATATTATTTTAAAAAAATAAAAAATCAAATAAAGTTTTATTTAAGTTAGTAAGCGTTTGGAATCGTGGTTGTACCCGTGTTTCCAAAAAATTTAATTTTTTTTTCTAAAAATTAATTTTTTTATGTGTTTTAGATCGTTTTGATGTGGTGATTCCAAAAATAATTTTTAAAAAATAAAAAAATATCATTTTGATGCATTTCGGTATGAAAAACACTTTGAAAAACAACCGTAACCACACTCTCAAACAGGCCCCAAGCTTTTGTTTGGGAGGATTGTTCCTCAACATTGTTTGTCACCTACGGTCCAATCTCAAAAATAAATATATTTTGAGCTTGATTGGTATTGTGATAGCGGTTGTTTTTTAAAATATTTTTTATTTGAAAATATATTAAAATAATATTTTTTTTATTTTTTAAAAATTATTTTTAACATCAATATAATGTGAAAATTAAAAAAAAATTTAAATACTTTTTCAACAGCAAGATTTAATAGTAGTTGAGCTGCTTACTTTATTAGATAGCGAGATGTAACCGCAATGGAGGGGAAATTATAAATTGTCGTTAACGGACACACGGCGTGAAGTGAGCTAGCTTGCATCCACACGCAATGGACCATCAATGCGTGGGGACTATCAGACGCCTCATCTTGGTCTTGCCATTCCCGTCAAAGTTCATTCTCCACCGCCCGTGGTATAAACTTCAACCCTTTTTTTCAATGTTTTTGTCTCAAACTTGCAAGTTTTTCAATGATAATGTAGTGTTTACGACCTATTTTAATATATTAAAATATTATGCTAATACTTGCTACTTAAAATATTTTTTATTTTTTAAAATTTAATATTAACACATCAAAATAATTCAAAAACACAAAAAACTTAATTTAAAAAAAATATACAATCCAACCACAAAAATAAATAGTGCCTAGCTAAATCACCAACATCACATCCTTGGATGAAAACACAATACATGACCAATACCCGTATCCATATTTACAAGAAATTTATAGGGTGTTGGATGTTCATTGTAGCACACTTACAACGAAATTAATTTCTTTTTCTTGGGTGGAAAAAAATGAAGCCTTAAAGGTGGGGGTACTTTAGTATTTTTCATTGATTGGTTATTAAAAGATTGTTAGGATCCAAATCCTTTTCAAATTCCTGTATAGTAAAAATACGCTTTTACACTCAAAATCAACAAAAATTATAGTTGTTAACCAAGGATTTTTTATTTTATTTTATTTTTTATGGGCTTTTAAATAGTAAAAATATCTTTTTATCCCATGGATCAAAAAATTATTAGGAGGGTATTTCTGGATTTTTCATTCTTTGTGAATAGTTAAAATATGTTGTTGATATTAGAAAATACAAAAAATAAAGCTTTCACACGGGGGGTACTTTTGTGCTTTAACATTGCTGTGCTGTAATTACTAAGCTCATAGCGGTGCTTTGAATTTTTCATGTTGAATATTTATTTTTTTATTCAATAAAGTTGTTGGTATGTGCTTATTACATGCCAACAAGTGAGTAGCGTCTATGTCATTTAGACGGCGCATGCAACGCCACCCGATGCTCAAACATGACCTGATGGCTAATGTCGTGTTTTTAAAAGCGTTATTGTGTCATCTTCCTTATAGTGTGGCGTATGGCGGCGTATGATAATCGTTTCTTTTGTTTTTCTCTCTTTTGCGAGTAAAATGCATGTTTGTTTTATATTTTTTTGTCTTTCTTCTTCTTCTTCTTTTAATTTATTTCCTTTATTCATTTGTTAAAGTTTTATTGGATTTCAATTTTATAATTCAATAAAAAATCTTTGTTTTTTGCTTTTTTTAACTCTTGTCCTCGTTCTTTTTATTTTTTATTTCGTTCTTGTTCCTATTATAAAAAAATTATTTGTTTTCAATCTAGTCTTTTAATGACAATTTTATTTTTTTAGTTTGGTCCTTGTTTTTTTTTTTATTTTTTATTTTCTTGGCTATTTTGTTAAAGTTCTATTGGCTTTCAATCTCATTATTCAGTTAAAGTTTATATTATTTTCTTTTTTATAATTTGATCCTTATTCTTTTGATTTATTTTTTATCCTGTCAAAGCTATTTTTCAATCAAATTTAACCCTTCAATTGAAAAAACAAAAAACTCTCTAATTAATTTTTTATTTATTTTCACGCTCATTCTCTTAGAAAAAGTTTTTTTTGTTTTGGTTCGAGTATAAATTTAGAAAGACTTTTTCCACAAAAGAGAGAGAATGAAACTTTTTGAGTTGACAATTATATTCTTCATGTAAAGAGTAAAGTTCTCGTACCCCTTTACTGTGCGTGTGTGTGTGTGTGTGTGTGTGTGTGTGTAAATATCACAGCAACGTGTATAGCAAAATCTAAACATCGAGCAATATACCTACCCCATCAAAAGTTGACTTCTTATACATCGGGGATCAAGCAGTATCCCTATCAAACTTTTATTTTTTTTTAATATAAATATAACTTAATAAATACATAAAGATAATGCTCAACTCGTGCTGTTTTGAAAAATCTTACCGTAATTAAGAAATAACTAGTAATTAGTGATATTTTATTAATTAAAAAAAACAAAAAGGATATAAAAAATAAAATCTATAATCTACTAAAACTAATAAAAATATCTTCATATAATATATATTTTTTATTTGTAAACATTTATTCTTTAAGATAAATTTTAAAAAATAAATCACTAATTGGAATCGTAAAATTTAGGAATAAGGTTCCTCGTTTTATACCAAGGTTGTCAATTCCGTTTTGGTAGGTGTTCCGTTTTTTTAATTGGAACGGAATATTTCAGTTTCGGAGTGTTTCGGCGTGCCGTTTCGAGGTTGTACTGTTTATATATATATATATATATTCAACAAACATAATTCAAATTCAAGATAAATTAATTATAAATTATGCAATACAAACACAATGCCAAA